>Ga0310690_10000057_pt1 | contig 243484 bp, 188 predicted proteins | sample AusTroGonzalo_MG_2_FD_207661 | JGI IMG/M metagenome (GOLD analysis project Ga0310690, IMG submission 207661) | Bovine rumen microbial communities from tropical cattle in Woodstock, Queensland, Australia - Gonzalo_04 (v2) (version 2) | ecosystem: Host-associated > Mammals > Digestive system >... | reverse complement strand
GAAATATCCACTTATTGGTGTAACCCTCCTTATTGCTGGTAACTTTTCTACCTTTGACTCCGTTTAATGTTGTAAGTTCCCATGTACAATTATTCTTCAACTCTTCAAATTCAACGTATGTAGGCATACGCCAACCTCCACCCCAATTGACCGTGGCCACATCATCTTCATAGTCAAGAATTGTCTTGCCATCCGCGTAACCGCTGTAACTATAACTAGAATTGTTGCAATATTTGGTCAACTGTGAATAACTGCCGTTCATGCACCATTTGTAGTTATTCCACGAATAATTCGACTTTGGCTCCGTCTCGCCCCAGGCATAATAAACACCATAATCTTCGGGGGCAGATGCCCCAACATTGAATGATGCCCATTTAACGGACAGCCCAAGGTCCACAGCTTCAGGCATTGTAACATGTTCCATTACCTTTAAATCACAACTAGCAGTATAGCCGCCGTCAATTGATGTCACGTCAATCGTACAGGTTCCTACGTTCACAGCATGGACTACACCGGCAGCAGATACCGTTGCCACCGCAGGATTGGAGCTCGTCCAGGTCACCGATTTATCGGTAGCTTCAGATGGCAACACGGTAGCCGTTAAAATGAGCGTCTCTCCTTCATAGAGTCCTATGGATGTCTGGTCCAAACTTACCCCGCTAACGCGAACAAACTTCCCATACACAGGCCGGAAAGAGAACCCGTAGCAACGATTACTGAAATCCCAATCCACACTTCCCTTATTAAAATGCAAGTCGAACGCGTAAAAAGGATTTTTAGTATTGATGGAGGAAGACCAGTAATAGCAATAGAAGCCTGCATTATAATGACTCGAACCATCCATGTAACCGGCAGCAGGAAGGAAAATCCACTTATTGGTATAACCGGACTTTTTACTGGTTACCTTTCTACCATATACTCCGTTAATTGTTGTCCAGGTCCAGGTGCACTGTGTCCTCAATTCCTCAAATTCGTCATATGTAGGCATACGCCAATCCCCACCCTGCAGCACGAATGCAGCATCGTCATCCGGCTCAAGAATCATCTTTCCGTCTCTGAAACCATTGTAACCATAACTGGAATCGTTACAGTACTTAGTCAGCTTGGAACGACTGCCGTCCATGCACCATTTGTAGTTGCTCCACGAATAATCCGTCTTTGGTTCTGTCTCACCCCAGGCAAAAAAGTCTCCATAATCCTCAGGTGTACTGGCCCCCAGATTACAACTGGCCCACTTGACACTGAGTCCCAAATCGACCATATCTGATATTACGACATTTACTTTGCATGCCGCAGAATAACCACCATCATCGGTCCTGGCTTCTATGACACATGTTCCCAATGACACACCTGTTACGACCCCGTCTGACGATACCGAGGCCACTGCCGGGTTGGAACTCGTCCAGATTACGGATTTGTTCTCCGCGGTAGAAGGGGTTACCGTTGCTGTAAGAGCGTATGTCTTTCCTTCCATCAAAGAGATCTCTGTCACGTCCAGGCTGATATCGTTAACCTCCTGCGGATTTATCGCCGCGGAATACAAGCTATTGATAAATGACTTAGCGTGGGACTTGAGCGTGGAGAATGAACTTTCCAGGGAGGAAGAGCAATCAAGATTAAGCAGAATCATGGCCGATTTACGCTTCTTATGCACCGTAACAATACAGTCATTAGCCGCATCAAATTCAGAATTCTTCTGCCACTTACCAGTGGAGTTGATGTAATCCCAGTGGAAGACCATATTATTTGTAAAACTGTCGCTGCTGCCATCGCCAAAGACCAGGCCGGCGAACGTAAATTCTACAAAAATACCGCTAACTTTTCCTTGTACAGTAGTCCCGCTATCCGCAGAAATCCCGTGATATTCAACATCAGTCAGCGTCTTGGAAGAAAGGTTGAACGTTCCCTCGATGTACCGTGTCGATGCCGTGGCGCTCGAAGCATTATCCAGCGTGAAACGTACACGCGTACCATTCGCCTGTCCGGGAATAGAGACACTCAAATCATAGCTGTAACCGGTCAGCGTCTGGCTTAATTGATCCGCAATCGTCAAAAAGTGGCTTCTGACCGTGGACATATTCGACACTTCGTAAGCGTTACTTTCAGGAACGGCCAGTTTCCGGAGATTGTTAAGGAACTTGTTTACATCCGTAACATCACTCCCCCGCAGGCCAATCGAATAGGCCGTGAGCGGAATACCCGAAAATCGAGCAGCAGTCAGGCGATTATTAAGCCCTTGCAAGTATGCTTCATCCCCTGGATAATCCTCAATCACCATAGACGAACCCTGATCCAGCGCGTCGGTGAAAGTAATGAGCGACACATTGAAAAGGTCTTCCGGGTATCTGGCCCTCGAGAGCATCGCCAGGGATTCGTCCACGGAATTATAGAGGAGTGTACCTTTCCGGGTAGCAAGATCGTCAATGAAACTATTGAAACGCGCAAACGAATTCTCCGTCATACGCTCAATAGGTGCCTTGTAAAGTTCCTGATTAAAGCCGATAATGCCCAGGTACAAGCCGGACCGGCTTCCGCCACCTTCGGTGGGCGGGGCATAGTCTTCCCAGTTGGAAAGGCCCTTATCTACATTTTCCAGAGTTCCGAAGGTAGAGCGTTTAACAGCAATACTGCCATGTAGTTTTTTTTCAGCTCGCTTGTTCGCTTTATAGAAGGTAAGCGTAAGACCCTGGCTATGCGTACGCGGGAGCATGGACGCAAAGTATTGCATTCCTGGCACGAATCCTCCCTCCGGAGCTTCCACGACGATGGAATCTATTGGCTCAGGTATGCTTGCAACAATAGGTCTTCGGTTGCTGCCGAAGCCGAATTTCACCCGCCCTGCCATTGCGGTCCCGTCAGTTGAACGGAACACAATCTTTTGTATTCCTTCCGTGGAGACGGAAAAACGGGCGCCGCCGCAAACATTCCAGAAGGCCAGGTCCGTGGTCGTACTGGTGGCAATGGCAGGAAAGCATTGGTCAGCGAAGCCACCGGCCTTCGCCTTCTGTATATACGGAAGGGGCACGGTGACACTGCTACTGCTATTGCAGCTGATGTTTTCTCCGTTTGGATAAACCGCCCAATACTTCGGCTGACTGTCCTCCACTTCCAAATCTCCGGTAAGAACCTCCAGGGTACCGCGGAAAGTAACCACAGGTGCCGGCTCATCATTGGTGGAGACAAAGACACCGGAATACTGCGATCCGCAAAACACCTTGATACGTTCGGCAGCGGACCACCAGAGACTTGCCCCGTCATCCTGCAGAACGGAACGCACTTCACGCTCTTCATCCTCACCCCACGAGGCGGTAAACTCCATATCATAACCCCCGATGATGGTCTGGGTCTGCTCTACCTCCCGTGCACATGAAAGCACAAGAGATACAACGGCTATGTATAAGAATATATTGTTGATTTTCTTCATAACATTCATTCAAAGACAGGTCGGACAGACAGCCCACGGCAACGGTTGTAGCAATCCCAATACACACCATCTGAATAGAAATATACGTAGTCTGCACGGTATGGAACATCGTCTAGAGACGAGTACCAATAATAGCCGTATGAGTCCGCACGGTCAAGACTAGTACCTTCCCGGTAACCGGCGGCGGGAAGAAATATCCACTTATTGGTGTAACCGGGCTTGTTGCTGGTTACCTTTCTACCATATACTCCGTCAATTATTGTCCAAGTCCAGGTGCACTCTGTCCTCAATTCTTGAAATTCATCATCTGTCGGCATACGCCAACCTCCGCCAAGTAGCACGCTAGCTACATCATCGTCGAACTCAAGTACAGTCTTCCCATCCGTAAAACCATTGTACCCGTAACTAAAGCTATTACAGTACTTTGTCAATGACATTGACGAACCCATGCACCACTTATACGTTGACCACTTGTAATCAGATTTCAGCGTCGTCTCGCCCCATGCATAATAACTTCCATATTCCTCATGGCGGGTAGATCCAAGGTTGAAAGACGCCCACTTGACACTAAGCCCGAGGTCTACAGCCTCAAAGATTTTCCCAAGTGGAGTCAATGGACTTCTTTCTACTGTAATGTTGCATTTCGCCTCATAGCCACCATCATCAGTTGTTACTGTTACTACGGCTGTCCCTAAATTTTTTGCCGTTACCAAACCTTCTGAATTTACCTCAACAACAGAGTTATTGGATGTGCTCCACTTAACACTTTTATTATCCGCAAAATATGGTAATACCGTTGCCGTCAAAGTAGCTGTGTTCCCTTCTCGCAAATAAATCGTCAGCGATGTTAAATTCAGGCTGATTCCAGAAACGCGATGCGGACCATATACGGGACGAACTGAAAAACCGAGCTCCCGATTGGCATTGTTTCCATCCCAATTTATTGCACCTGAGTTGAAATATACTCCATACGCACCAGTTGGCACTCCGGTTTTGACAGTCGAAGACCAATACGCTCCATTGGATGTAACATTTTTCAAATTAGCGTTATTCCGGTAGCCGGCAGCAGGAAGGAATATCCACTTTCCAGTGTACCCTTCTTTGTTACTGGTTACCTTTCTACCATAGACTCCGTTTAGAGTTGTCCAGGTCCACGTGCAATTGTTTCTCAACTCATTAAATTCGTCATATGTGGGCATACGCCAACTCCCCCCAAAAATGGCAGTAGCTGCGTCATCCTCAGGGTCGAGCACAGTCTTATTGTCCGTGAACCCGTTGTATCCGTAACTGGAATTATTGCAATACCTGGTGATTGTTGATGATGAACCATTACACCATTTATAAGTTGACCAACTATAATTCGACTTGGTTGACGTCTCGCCCCATGCATAGTAATCCCCATATTCCTCCGGCGCGAAAGCCCCCAGATTCCATGACGCCCACTTTACCGACAAGCCCAAATCGATTGCTTCAGGAATGACAACCGCCACCACGCAGGCAGCCTTAAAGCCACCGTCAGTTGTTGTTGCCTCAATCGTACACGAGCCCTCACTAATAGCTTCCACCACACCAACATCAGAGACGGTGGCCACCGCGGGATTCGAGGATTTCCAAACTACCGATTTATCTTCTGCAGAAGAAGGTGTTACAGTAGCCGTCAAAGTAGTAGTGCTACCTTTATACATTCTGAGGGACGTCTTATCCAAACTCACACCAGTCACCTCCGCCGGGTCAATCGACGCATTGTACAGCCTCTGGATAAAAGACTTGGCGTGGGTCTTGAGCGAGGAGAAATCCCCGGACAGGGAGCTGGAGCAGTCGAGGTTCAGCAGCACCACGGCGGATTTTTTCCACTTGTTCACTTCCATAGAAGAGTCGTTTTCCGCATCGAATTCGGAATTCCGCTGCCATTTTCCCGTGGAAGTGATGTAATCCCAATGCAGGAAGTAATTTTTGGACAGGTTGTCGGAGGTCCCGTTGCCTACTACCACATCCCGGAAGGTAAAGCGGACGAATATTCCGTTCACCTCTCCGCGTATCGTTGTTCCGGCTGAGGTCGTCAGGCCCTTGTAAGTCACGTTTGTAAGGGATTTGGTGGCAAGGTCGAAGGTCCCCTCAATGTAGAGGGATGACGACGCTGCGCTTGACACATTGTCCAGCGTAAAGCGTACCCGCATTCCGTCCGCCTGTCCGGGAATGGTTATGCTAAGGTTATAACTGTAACGCGTCAGTGTCTGGCTAAGCTGGTCGGCAATTTCCTGGAAATGGCTGTTCACCGTAGACATGTTAGAAACCTCGAAGGCGTTGGAGGCGGGACAAGCCAGCTTTGTAAGGTTACTGCGGAATTTCGTCACATCCGTAACATCGCTTCCCATAAGGCCAATCGAATAGGCCGTGAGACCTACGCCTGAAATGCGGGATTCGTATAAGCGGGTGTTAAGTTCCTGCAGGTATTCTTCGTCTCCAGGGTAGGGATCGATCATCATCGGAGATCCCTGGTCAAGGCCGTCCGTGAATGTAACCAGGGAGGCATTGAACAAATCGTATGGATAACGGGCCTGGGAAAGCATTCCCAACGATTCGCTGACCGAATAGTACAGCAACGTCCCCTTTTTGGTCGTCAGGTCATCGATGAAGCTATTGAAGCGGCTCAGGGAGGCTGCGGTCAGGCGTTCGACTGGCATGCGGTAAAGTTCCTGGTTGAACCCGATGATTCCAATATACAGGCCTGAACGGGTACCTCCACCAGCATCATAGGACATATATTCCTCCCATGATGCATGCTCTCCGTCCAGATTGTTCAGCGTGCCGAAAGCAGAACGGTGAACCGTGACGGCTCCGCTGATAACCTTTTTCAGCCGTTTTGTCGCCTTATACAGCGTAACGGTCATCCCCTTTGCATGCTCCTGCGGAAGCATCACCGCATAATAGTTCGTTCCCGGGGCAAATCCGCCCGCGGGAGCGTTGACAATGACTGAATCTTTGGCATCCGAGACGCTGCGCACTACGGGCTTCTGGTCTTCCCCGAACCCGACATTCACTTCTCCCGCCATCGGGCTGCCGTCATTGGAGCGGAAGACAATACGCTCGATACCTTCCTCCACGACCGAGAAACGAGCCCCGCCGCAAACATTCCAGAAGGCCAACTCAGGGGTATCGCTCATTGCCACAGCGGGGAAGAACTTGTCCGCAAAGCTATTGTCCACGCCCGTCTGGTTGTGGGAGACCATCAGGGTCACACTCTCTCCGTCGCAGGAGTTGTCATCGTTATAGGGATAGACCGCCCAATACTGGGAGGTTCCGTTATCGGGCTCCTGACTGCCTGCCAGGACATCCATTGTCCCGCGAAAAGTTACGCTTGGCGCCGGGTTGGTATTGGTCGACGTGAATACGCCGGAGAACTTATTTCCATAAAATGCGTTGATACGCTCTGAGGCGGACCACCAGATGCTCGTCCCATCCTCCTGAAGCACGGTACGGGAGGTCTCCCCCTTCGCCCAGGTGGCGGTGAACTCCATTTCAATCCCTTCACGGAGTTCAGCGGGCGCTTCTTCCTCCCGGGTACAGGCAAGCGCCAGGGCCATCACCGGTAAGATGGCAAGCAATATATTGTTACGGAGTCGCATAATCATTATCGTATTGTTGCCAGTCTTCATAGGTAAGGTCCTCCCGCCCTCCGGGGTCGGGGCTGTCGCACAGAACGGCTACACCGTCAACAGGCACTTCAAATGCCTCCGGCGTAACATAACGCGTAAACTTCTTATCCATATATAATTGTTTCTTCATTCAAATATAGCAAAAATTGCCACTTGCCGCTACTCCAGATACCGCTCGCGGAGCTGGGCCTGTTCGTCGTCGGAGAAGAGGAGTTGGTTGACGATGTAGTCGTGCAGGGAGCCGAAATCGCGGTCGATGCTGTCCAGGGTGCGGATGAAGTTCCCGGTGTGTACGCCGATAAAGGCCTGGATGACATCGTCCTCTTCCGCGCCCCAGCCCTGGGCGTGCGCCTGCGCGGAAAGCCGCGCGACGGTGTCGCGGTAGAAGTCGTTGGAACGGTCGAAGTCAGCAATAATCACTTCCCTGGATGCGCCCAGGCAGGAAAGCAGGAAGGCCGCGCCGAGCCCTGTCCGGTCCTTTCCCTGCGAGCAGTGCCAGAGCACCGCGCCCTCCTTCGTCCCCAGTACGCCGTTCAGGAAGGCCGCATACTGGAGCTGTGTGTATTCACTGTAGGCGAAATCGGGGTACATATTGCGCGCCAGGCGCTGCATCCGCGGGTCGCCTGCGGAAGTCAGCAGGAAGGCCTCCAGGTTCAGGAAGACCTCGGCAGGCATCGCCTCGCCGCTCCGCTTTTCAACTTCCGGGTCGATGGTGGGCAGGAGCGTATTGCTGCTCCCGGGAATGACGCAGTCCGGCGCACGGTACACCTCGCCGTAAGTGCGGAAATCGAAAATCCGCCGCAGGTGGAATTCTTCCTGCAGGCGCCGCTTGTCCTCCGGGGTCGCGCGCATCAAGTTGCCGCTGCGCAGAAGCAGGCCTTTGCGGATAGTCCGCCCGTCCTGCATCACATATCCGCCGAGGTCGCGAGCATTCGCAACCCCTTCCAATCCGATATAATCTCCTCCGTTCATGCAATAACTCCACTTCCCAAAAGCTCCGGCGCCTCTTCCCCGTCGTCCGCATACCAGACGGCGAACTGACCGGGCGTAACGCTGCGCTGGGGTTCGTCAAACAAAATAAACAGACCGTTTTCGCGCCGGAGCAGCACGGCCCCCTGCAGCGGCTGACGGTAACGTATGCGCACCCGGACCCGCAGGCGCTCACCGACCTTCATCGCCAGGGACGGCCGCATCCAATGCACCTCATCGGGCGCAATGCGCGCACATTTTTCAAACAGGCCGGGATGGTCTTCTCCCTCGCCTACATAAATACGGTTGGCCGCAATATCCGTCGCAATCACGAACACCGGCCGCTTGTGTCCGCCGATCGCCAGGCCCTTGCGCTGCCCCAGGGTATAGAACTGCGCGCCGTCGTGTTTTCCGGCGATGCATCCCCAGGGGTTGGGCTTGATGCGTGTCTTTTTCTGATGCGCCGAGCGGCTGCGGTAGCTTTCGGTTTCAAAGACGATATTGCCGTAATCCGCCGGGGTGGAAAGTTCCAGCAACTCGGTATCGGAAAGGGCTTCTCCGTGCTGCGCAAGTTCCATTTTGCGCCGATAGGCCGGGGAATCCGCGTACCAGGCGCCGAACACTTCCACCACCTCGCCTTCCACGCTCTTGAGCTTCTGCTGCAGGAACACCGGCAAATCGACCTTCCCCACGAAGCAGATGCCCTGCGAATCCTTGCGGTCGGCGGAAGGCAGGTCCGCTTCGGCGGCCAGGGCGCGCACTTCGCTTTTCAGCATCGCGCCGATGGGGAACATCGCCGCGCCGAGCTGTTCCTGGCTCAGGCGGCAAAGGAAATAGCTCTGGTCCTTGCCGGGGTCGATGCCTTCGAGGAGCCGGTACTCCCCCGTCAGAGTGTCGGTGTCCCGGCGGCAATAATGGCCCGTCGCGACGGCATCGGCGCCCAGGCGGCGGGCGGCCTCCAGAAACGCGTCGAATTTGATTTCACTGTTGCACAGGACGTCCGGGTTGGGGGTGCGGCCGCGCTCGTACTCGGCGAACATATAATCGACCACCCGCTGGCGGTAGGGGCCGCTCAGGTCCACGAAATAAAAGGGAATGCCGATTTTGCGGGCAACCATTTCCGCGACGAAGCGGTCCTCCTCCCACTGGCAGTCCCCGTGCAGGGTACCCTCGGTGTCGTGCCAGTTCTGCATGAACATCGCAAAGACGTCGTAACCCTGCCGTTTGAGCAGCAGGGCCGCGACGCTGGAGTCAACGCCTCCCGAGAGACCGACACAAATCTTCATAGAACCGCAAATTTACAGTTAAAATCAATAACCTGCAACTGGATGGGCTGGTGTCAGAAGTATCCTGCTCCCTGTTGCTTCGCAACCCTATCCGGGGAATCAACGGACGAAGTGAGCGATATGGAACTTGTTCCAATATCCGAACTGAGGAACGTTGAAAACGAAAGTTAAATGGTCGCAGAATACATCCTGCCACCAGTGAGATACCCCCCAGTTGCAGGTTACAATTCAATTTTATAAATTTGCAGAATATGACAGAGAAAGAAATAAGGGTCCCATTTCAGGAGTACAGTTCACTGGATGAGTTGAATCCCGAAGACCGCGAGCTGGCGACGAAGGCAATCCGCTCCATGAGCCACGCCTATGCGCCCTATTCCCACTTTCATGTAGGGGCCGCCGTGCGGATGTCCAACGGACAGATCGTGCGCGGCGCCAACCAGGAGAATGCCGCATACCCCTCCGGCATCTGCGCCGAGCGCACGGCGATGTTTGCCGCCGGAGCGCAATATCCGGACAAGAGTATCTGCTCCATCGCGCTGGCAGGTGGCGTTCACGGACAACTGACCGACCATCCCGTCGCCCCCTGCGGCGCCTGCCGGCAGGTCATGGCCCAATACCAGACCCGTGCCGGAAAGCCTATAAGCGTGCTGATGGTCGGAGCAAAGGCCATCTGGAAATTCGAGAAAGTCGATGATATCCTTCCTTTCATTTTCGACAGTATTTAGGCGCGGAACCCTGTTTGCTGCGCTGGCGCTCGCTGCCGCGTGCACGTCCCCCCGCTACCTTCCAAACAAGGTACTTCCCTCGCCGCCCATGTCCCCCGGGCATCGCGGGCACTTGGTTTCGCAGATCTATAAATCTACCGTAAGGGGACCCTCACAGCGGCGTATGTTCGTCTATCTGCCCGAAAAATATTATGAGGACGATACCCGATATCCCGTGCTTTACCTTCTTCACGGAGCGCGCGGCAACGAGCTGAGCTGGATGGAGAAGGGACAGCTGCTGGACCGCATCGACAGTCTGACGGCCATCGGCGCGATGAAGGAATGCATAGTGGTGCTGCCGAATGTCAACCAGTACGACAATGAAGCCGATTATGGCAACGGACGCTGCAAGGCCGCTATCGAGTCGCTGTTCAAGGTGGACGGTTCTACGGAAAGCGCATTTGTACGCGATGTGGTGGCGGCGGTCGACGGCACGTACCGTACGATCCCGGAAAAGGATTCACGCGCCATCGCCGGCCTTTCCATCGGCGGCATGCAGTCCATTTATATTTCGGCAGGCTTCCCCGATACTTTCGGCTATGTAGGCGCCTTCTCGCCGATGATCCACAATTATATCATGCCGGGGCCCTATTCCAAATTCTATAACTTCCTCGGGCGCAAGCTGAAAGTACAATTCGCCGATCCTCCGAAGCTCTATTCCGTAATGACAGGTAAGCAGGATTACTTCATCCTACCCGTGAAGTGCTATGACAAACGCCTGACACGCAAGGGCTATCCGCACGAGCTGATTCTCAATCCCGGCGAGCACGAATGGTATAACTGGACGGATTTCTGCGAACGCTTCCTTCAGAAGCTCTGGAAATAAAAAAAGGGAAAGCTTAGCACATCGCACCGCTACGACCTCCTACCCTTGCTGCCTTCCGGCCCTGGGGGAGTTCAGAGGGAGCTGGTCGTGTACGACTTTCCCGCTGCAAAGGTAGTAAAAAAGATTTAAAAATCCGCAAGACGCGAAACCGGTGCGGCATCCAGCGACGCACGCTCCCCTGCCAGGAAGTGATAATAACCGGCTATGGCTATCATTGCAGCATTGTCCGTAGTGAACTTACGCTCAGGCAGATACACATTCCAGCCACGCTTATTGCCTTCGGCCTCAAGCCTTTGCCGGAGCGCACTGTTCGCGGATACGCCGCCACCCGCCGTCACTTCCTTGATGCCGGTCTGACGCACCGCTTTCACGAGTTTGTCCAGCAGGATGTCGATGAGTGTCTTCTGGAAGGATGCACAGATATCTTCCTTGTTCTTCTCCAGGAATTCGGGATCGTCCGCCATGGCGTCCCGCACAAAATAGAGCAGAGAGGTCTTGACTCCGCTGAAGCTGTAATCGAGCCCGGGGACGTGGGGTTTGGCAAACTTGAAACGAAGAGGGTCTCCTTTCTTAGCCAGCGCATCTATGACGGGGCCGCCGGGATAGCCGAGCCCCATCATCTTGGAACATTTGTCGAAGGCCTCCCCCACAGCATCGTCAATGGTCTGCCCGAGAATTTCATAATGCAGGGGGTCATCCACGCGGACAATCTGGGAATTGCCTCCGGAAACCAGCAGGCACAGGTACGGGAACGACGGCTCCCGAGGCTCAACCCCGGGCTGCCGGATAAATTCCGCGAGGATATGGCCCTGAAGGTGATTTACGTCGACTATCGGGATATCCAGCGCAAGTCCCATCGCCTTGGCGAAAGAAGTTCCGACAAGCAGCGATCCCAACAGCCCCGGGCCGCGCGTGAAAGCAATCGCGGAAAGCTCCGCAGGTGTCACGCCGGCACGCTTCAGGGCCTCGCTCACTACCGGCACGATATTCAGTTCATGCGCCCGGGACGCCAGTTCCGGCACCACTCCTCCATAAGCCTTGTGCACATCCTGGCTCGCTATCACGTTCGACAGTAGCACTCCGTCCCTGATAACCGCCGCCGACGTATCGTCGCATGACGACTCGATCCCTAAAATTATATCGGACATTCTATCTCAAATTTTTGCACTGCGAAAATATGTAGCGGGTTGCGCTCTGCGAACATTTAACTATCGTTTTCAACGGTCCTCGGTTCGGATATCGGAACAAGTTCCATATCGCTCACCTCGTCCGTTGATTCCCGGATAGGGTCGCGAAGCGACTGAGAGCAGAGTGCTTCCCGCGAAAACAGCAGTGCAAAAATAGTAAAATATTCGTTATATTTGTAGGATTGTATACCCGCGCACGCGAAATGCAACGCCGCACCCGCATATTCGCCATCGTCACCGGCAGCATAATACTGCTGCTGGCAGCGGCCATGCTGTCAATGCAGATACCTGCGGTACAGACCGGAATCGCGGAATATGTTACCAGGAAACTGGTGGGCAAGTTCGACGGCACCATCACCTTCTCGAAAATCAAGATATTGCCGATTAGCGCCATCGTACTGGACGATGTTACAATCACGGACGCCAAGCCCTACCAGAACGGAGAGGACTGCTTTCCTCCTGTAGATACTTTCTTCACTGCACGCAAGGTCAGCGCCAACATCTATCTTGGCAGTCTGCTGCGCAAGGGCGCGCTCCGTTTCGGCAGGGTGGCCGTGGACGGAGGCATGATGCATCTGACTATCGAGCCCGACAGTCTCTACCCCGTCAACCTGACGCGCATATTCCGCATTCCTCCCACCCCTCCCGGGACACCTGTGGACACAAGTGACATTTTCCAAATCCGGCGCGTCCGGCTGGACGATTTCCGCTACAGGATGACCATCTTCGGCATGGAAGGCATAAGGGCGGCAAGGAAGCCCTTCGAGATGGCCTGGGAGGACCTGGACGTAAACCTGGACGCCAGGGTGCATGCCCTCAAGTTCACCGGAGGCAGGATGGGCGGGGTCGCCGACCACATCCGCCTTGAAGAGAAGAGCGGATTCAAATGCTCCCACATAGCCGGAACAACGCTGGTGGGACGCGGGGAAGCACGGATCACGGATTTGAAAATCATCGAGGAGAATTCTGACGTCAACATCCCCCTGCTGCTGTTCAGTTACAAGAACGGAGCCTCCTGGGGAAAATTCATCGACGAAGTGCGGATTACTGGCAAGGTGGCGCCGAGCCTCCTGGCACTGCGAACCCTGCGCTTCTACGCCCCGGTCTTTGAAAGGAACGGAGCAGTACTGCGGATTAAAAACGCCGACGTCGACGGTCCAGTACGCCATCTCTCGGTCAGCAACTTCGAATTCCGGGATACCGTGAGCCTTGTAAGCGGGACAATCGACGCCCGCGGGGACGGACTTCCCGAGCTTGATGACTTACGCATGGATGTAAGCCTGCGGGACTGGCGCTTCACAAACCGCGGCCTTGGACGATTCGTAAACAATTTTGTAAATGGCAAGGACCTCGGCATCGACAAATTCCTGCCTGACAGCCGCTACACGCTCAACAGCCATACCAAAGGCCACATTGACCGTTTCACCGAAGAAATGTCCCTCAGCTCAGGCATAGGCTCCCTGAAACTGTCCTCCACATTCAAGGACATTACAAAACGCGGGAAATCGGAGATTGAGACCAGAATACACACGGAAGCGCTCAACATAGGCAGTATACTGCGCTCGGAGACCCTTGGCGCCGTAAGCGCCGACGCCAGGACATCCATGGTGCTGGAAGGGAACAAAGTGCGGGGCCGGCTCGACAGCTGCCACGTAGCATCCATCCAGCTTCTGGGGCATAATTTCCACAACCTGAACGCCGCAGGCGATATCGACGGGAAGAATTTCAATGCATCGCTCAGCGTCAATGACGTCGCCTGCCGCATGAACGCCACCGGCAAATGCGAATACGACGAAGAACGGGATTTAAGCCGATACAGCATAAGTGGCATTATCGGCGATGCAGACCTCCATGCCTTCGGAATCGATTTTCACAAGGGGCATGCGCGCGCGGCATTCAGCATCGACGGAAGCATGGAAATGGAGGGCAGCACCCGACGCTTAGCAGAGCTTGAACTTGGGGATGTGCGGCTGACCGACAGCACCGGAGTCCATTGCATCGGGGACATCCGCTCCGATTATACCGCGGAAGAAGGCAGCTACCGCATGGGATTCCACTCCCCCTTCCTGGAGGGCAAGCTCACGACGGACCGGGAACTCACCGCCCTGGGACCGTCTTTCATTGCCCAGACTGTCCGCTCCGAACTTCCGCTGCTGTTCGATTCCCCCGATCCGGCTCCGGAGCATCTTGCCCCGTTCAGCGGGCAGCTCAGCCTGAGCACGGGGAGCACGAGGGAACTGCTGGATTTCGTATATCCAAGCATGTATATCGAGCGCGGGACAAGTCTGAAGGCCACCGCCAATACTGACGGCCGGATAAACGCGGAACTGTCTTCAGAAAGGATAATTGCGGGCAAGATCAGGGCGAAGGACCTGCAGCTGAAGGCCGGGAAAGACAATGGCAGGCTGACGGCCGGCATCGATGCGGGGCAATTGGATCTGGGTGCGCTTGTGCTGGACGGGGGGCAGCTGGTGGCCGAAGCGGATGACAATTCAGTCGACCTCAGGCTGTCCTACGAGGATGTTGAAGGATATGAAGACAATCTTGACCACAACGGCAGCCTCTCGGCTGAAGGAGAACTGCTGCGCGACAGCCACGGCAAACCGGCTTTCCGCATCCACCCCCGCCACTCCCGCTTCATGCTCGGCAGGGACCTGTGGACGCTCGGGGATTCGGAAATCAGGCTTGGGGACAGGCGTCTTGCAATGAACAATTTCAGCCTGGACTGCAACCAGCAGCATATCCGCATTGACGGAGCGCTTGCTACGGACAGTCCGGACACCCTGAAACTGTTTGTCCAGAACTTCGACCTTGAAACCGTCGACCATCTGACTCACGGTATTTACGGAATGGGAGGGAGCCTGTCTGCGGATGCTACATTCATTTCCCCCCTGTCAGGCGAAAGGCTGAGGCTTAAGCTCGGTATGCTTTGCGAAGAGCTTAGCCTGAACCGGGTGGACGCAGGCAGCATCTTCCTGGACAGCCATTGGAACGACAAGGCGGGAAGGTTGGATTTCAATATCCAGAACAGCCTGAACAACTACCAGTGCGTGGACGGACACGGCTGGTTCAGTCCGGCGGGCAAATTGCTCGGCGCGGACCTGGAACTGGACAAGCTCAATATCGCCGTACTGGGGCCCTTCCTGCGCGATTTGTTCAGCGAGACTGGAGGCAGTATCAGCGGGCGCATCAAGGCCGAGGGGAAACTCGGGGATATCAGTATTGCCAGCAGGAACACCCGTCTCAACGACGCGCTGCTTCGCCTGGCATACACCGGAGTCGGGTACCGCTTTGACGGGCCCATACGCATCGATGACAACCGCATAATCTGCGACAACGTAAGGGTAAGCGATTCCGAAGGTGGGAAGGCCATCCTGAACGGAGGGCTGCGTCACTCCAAGTTCAAGAATGCAATCATCGACGCCGAACTGAACTTCGAGGACATGGAGCTGCTGGATTCCCGCTCCGATCTGGGCAACGCCCTGTACGGAAAACTTTACGCGAGCGGCAGCGCCAGGGTAAAGGGACCTCCGGACAACCTGACCATAGAGGCCGAAGCCCGATCGACCAGGGCCGGTAACGTAACCATAGGGTCTTCCGGCCCGTCAATATCGGACAACAACGGCTTGCTGACCTTTGCAATCAGGAAAGAGGTCAATGAAGAACTGCTGGCCTTCGAGAAGAGGGCGGAAGAGGAAGCAAGGAATGCCGGGAACCTGAACCTCCGGGCCCGCCTTCAGGTCAATCCCGCCGTAACCATCAATATGCCCATCGACACGGAATCAGGCAGCGGGATATCGGCGAACGGGAACGGCGACATGACGGTTACCATGCATACAGGCTCGGACCAGCTTTCACTGTTCGGCGCCTATAATATCGAATCCGGTAAGTTCAATTACGAGATCCCCGGCCTGCTCAAAAAGGAATTCGTCCTGCTGGACGGCAGTTCCATAAACTTCGGCGGGGACGTAATAAACACCGACCTCGATGTGAAGGCCGTCTATAAACTTAGCACCAGCCTGTCGTCCCTGATTGCCGACTCCACCGCAACCAATATCCGCAGGCATGTGGACTGCGGCATACAGATCAGCGGCAAGATCAAGAACCCCAAGGCCAGCTTCAGCATAGACGTGCCGGACCTGGACCCTACGACCAAATCCGAAGTTACGGCGGCTCTCAATACGGATGACAAGGTACAGAAACAGTTTGTTTCACTGCTTCTTTTCGGCACTTTCGTCCCAAGCGAAAACTCGGGTATAGTAAACGGCTCAAACATCATCTACTCGAATCTTACCGAAATGATGATGAACCAGGTGAACAACGTTCTTGCCAAGCTGAACATCCCCGTCGACCTCGGGTTCGGCTACCAGCACGGAACAGCTGGGAACGATGTGTTTGATGTTGCCGTCAGCACACAGCTATTCAATAACAGGGTCGTCGTGAACGGCTCTATGGGCAACCGTAAATACAAGTCCAGCACCAGCCCGGGCGGGGATTTTGTAGGAGACCTCGACATCGAGGTAAAACTGGACAAGCCCGGACGATTCCGCCTGAAGCTATTCTCGCACTCTGCAGACGAGTATGCCGATTACCTTGACCAGTCGCAACGCAACGGCCTGGGATTCAGCTTCCAGCAGGAATTCAACAATCTGGGCACTTACTTCAGGAATATCTTTACGCCGCGCAAGAAACGCAAGACGGAGAATAAATCAGCAAACGAGCAACCAGTAATCATAAAGGTGGAATGACAAAAGGCAGACTATACCTCATACCGGCACCACTTGGAGACAATGACCCCGCAGAAGTCATTCCGGCCGGAGTCCTGGATATCTTGTCCGGAATTGAACTGTTTGTGGCGGAAGAGGTCAGGACTGCACGACGTTACCTGTCCCGGGCAGGACTGAAGGGACGCATCGATTCCCTGGAATTCCATACGCTCAACGAACACAGCACTCCGGAGGAAGTCCGTGCCCTGCTCTCCCTTTTCGACGACGGCCGCGACGTCGGCTACCTCAGCGAAGCGGGGCTCCCCGCCGTTGCGGACCCCGGCGCCGCCCTTGTGGAGCTGTGTCACGAAGCGGGTATCACCGTCATACCCCTGCCCGGACCATCGTCCCTTATGCTGGCGCTGATGGGTTCCGGGCTCAACGGCCAGTCATTCGCCTTCCGCGGCTACCTGCCCATCAAGGAGGGTGAACGCGCAAGGGCCATACGTGATCTGGAGAAAAGCTCCGCAGCCATGCGCCAGACGCAAATCTTCATCGAAACCCCTTACCGCAACGACAGCCTTTTTGCGGAACTGCTGAAGCAGCTCTCCCCTGCCACACGCCTGTGCATAGCGGCTGACCTTACGCTGCCTTCGCAGACCCTGCTTACCCGGACGGTAGGCGACTGGCGGCGCAGCGGCCTGGTAATCGGCAAGCGCCCCTGTGTATTTTTGATTCTTGCAAGATGAAGGCGGCACTGCTCACACTGGGTTGTAAACTCAATTACGCCGAAACTGACACCTATGCCCGGGAGCTGCGGCTTGCGGGAGCGGAAATCGTCCCATGGAGCGCCGGAGCCGATATTTTCCTGATAAACAGTTGTTCCGTCACTGCCGTTGCGGACGCCAAGACCCGCAATCTCATACGCAAGGTCCACCGCATCAGCCCGGATGCCCGCATTGCAGTAACCGGCTGTTCCGCAGCCCTGCGGCGCAGGGAGCTTGAAAGCATCGGGGGCGTATGGCGCGTCTTCGGCCCGGACGAGAAGGCATCGGTAGTGCCTGAGCTGCTGGGACTTCGCACAGCGGAACACGGCGGAATCTTCCCCGCATGGTCCAGCGGAGAGCGCACCCGCTCCTTCCTCAAGGTACAGGACGGTTGCGACAATTTCTGCGCCTACTGCACCGTACCCTACGCCCGCGGACACAGCCGGAATGTGCCGGTTGCGACGCTGGTGGCGCAGGCGGAACAGATAGCATCGCTCGGGGTAAAGGAAATAGTGCTCACCGGGGTCAATACCGGCGACTTCGGGCGCAGCACCGGCGAAAGCTTTTTGTCGCTGCTGCAGGCGCTGGAGAAAGTGGAGGGCATAGAACGCTACCGGATTTCGTCGATAGAGCCGAACCTGCTGACCGACGACATTATCGGCTGGATCGCCTCCGGAACAAAGTTCCAGCCGCACTTCCATATTCCGCTCCAGGCCGGAAGCGATGAGCTGCTGCGTGCCATGGGGCGCCGCTACGATACCGCCCTCTATACCGAAAAGCTGGAGAAGGTGAGGCGCGCGATGGAACGGCCGGGGGAAGCAAAAGTTTTCTTCGGAATCGACGTGATGGCCGGGCTGCCCGGAGAGACGGACGCCCTGTTCGAAGAGGGGCTGGCTTTCATCCGAAGCGTCAGGCCTGCGTTCATACACGTGTTCCCCTATTCACGCAGGCCGGGAACGCCCGCAGCCTCGATGAAGGGACAGGTGAGCGAGCCGGTAAAGGCTGAGAGGGTAAAAAGGCTGGAAGGGCTTTGCTCGGAGCTGCATACGGAATTTGTCGAAGCGCATCGCGGGCAGAAGGCGCAGGTGCTCTTCGAATCGAAGGAAAAGAATGGCATGATGGGCGGATATACAGGCAATTATATAAGGGTAAGCCGGCCGTATGAAGCCGCTCTGGTAGGCTTTATTTCGGAGGTGACGCTATGAAAGACTGCATGGAGATACTTGGAAGCGGGACATCGCAAGGAGTACCGGTGATTGGCTGCGACTGCGCCGTTTGCCGCTCTTCCGATCCGCGCGACAAGCGTTTCAGGGCATCGGCGCTGGTGCATTATTCAGGCCTGGAACTGTTGGTGGACTGCGGGCCGGATTTCCGCAGCCAGGCATTGCGCGCAGGCATAAGGCATCTGGACGGCATTCTCCTTACGCACGCGCACATGGATCACATCGGAGGGCTGGACGACACCCGTGCCCTGCAGTGGACGCTGGGCTGGGAGCCTCATATATGGTGTGAACAGAGGGTTCTGGACGCACTGAAGCGGCATTTCCATTACATGTTCGCAGAGAAGCTTTACCCGGGCGTGCCTACATGGCATATCCATATAATCGACGAACGTCCTTTCAGCATCGGCGGAGCGGAAATCATTCCAATTCGCTGCATGCACGGACAGTTGCCCATACTGGGCTTCCGCTTCGGGCGGCTGGCGTACCTGACGGACGTCAGCGGGATCGAAGATACAGAGATGGAAAAGCTTCGCGACCTGGATGCCATGACCATCAATTGTGTGATGCACACGCCTCACCATTCGCACTTCTCGCTTCCGCAGGCAGTTGATTTCCTGCAGAAAACCGGGGTGAAGGAGGGCTATATCACGCATCTGTCGCATTACCTGGGTACTCACGCCGAACTTGAGGCGCAGCTGCCTCCGCATATCCACCCCGCCTATGACGGATTAAAAATTTCCTCTCTATGAAAAAATTCGGATCCATACTTCTGGCTTTCACATTTTCCGTCCTTGTCCTCCGCGGACAGGAGCTGGACAGGGACTGGGCGCAGTTCTCCAAATACGAGGCGTCCAACTCCATCGTCAAAGATGCGCCGCGCGCAGTCCTGATGGGAGATTCCATAACGCGCGGCTGGGAAAAACAGGACCCTGCATGGCTGAGGGAGCAGGGATTCAGGGGACGTGGAATCAGCGGGCAGACCACATCCCAGATGCTGGTGCGTTTCCGCGCCGACGTGATTGAACTTCACCCCGAATACGTATTCATTCTGGGCGGAATCAACGACATCGCCTGTAACAACGGTTATATCAAGACCGTAAATATTTTCAAGAACATCGTATCGATGGCAGAACTTGCTCAAATGCACGGCATAAAGCCCGTACTTTGCACGGTTCTGCCGGCCCACGAGATAGGCTGGCGCAAAGATTTTCCTGATCCACGTCCCCGGATTGATTCCCTTAATACATTGATACGCAATTACGCAGCCGCAAACCGGATTCCGCTTGTGGATTATCACAGCGCAATGAAGGACGCCGATGGCGGACTGAAAGAAGAATACCGCAAGGATGCCGTCCACCCCGGAATAGCAGGTTACAAGGTCATGGAAGCGGAGCTGCTGAAGCTTATGGGCGCCATGGCTCCCTCCACGGATAAAGTCATCCTGACTCCTCCTGCACCCCGTACGCCAAAAATCAACGGTGCGCGCGTTTACGGAGAGCGGCCCGGCGCCCCGTTCTTATTCAGGATTCCCGCCACCGGAGACCGTCCGATGCATTTTTCCGCACAGGGACTGCCGAAGGGGCTAAGGCTGGATGCAGAGAAAGGAATAATCAGCGGAACCGTAAAGAAAGCCGGCGAATACCTTGTTCGCCTGGAGGCCCGCAACGCGCTGGGCAGCGCAGAAAGGGAATTCAGGATTGTAATCGGCGACAAAATATGCCTCACCCCCCCGCTGGGATGGAATTCCTGGAACGCATGGGGAAACAGCGTATCGCAGGATAAGATACTTGAAGCAGCCAGGGCGATGGAACAGAGCGGGCTGGCGGACTGCGGCTGGACATACATCAATATAGACGACGGCTGGCAGGGCCTGCGTGGCGGAAAATACAACGGCATCCAGCCAAACAGCAAATTTCCGGACATGAAAGCCCTCTCGGACAGCATCCACGCCCGCGGACTCAAGTTCGGCATATATTCGGGACCGTGGGTAAGCACCTACGCCGGGCATATCGGCTCATCTGCCGACAATCCTGACGGGACGGTAAATTTCGTGCTCGACGGCAATGTAGACGGATTCTACAAACTTGACCGGACAAAGGTGCGCAGGAGCAGCGTCCGTTACTTCGGTGCCTATTCGTTTGCAGCCGCCGATGCCCGCCAGTGGGCGGACTGGGGCGTAGATTACCTCAAATACGACTGGTATCCCAATGATCTGAAGCATGCCCGGGAGATGGCCGACGCACTCCGTTCCACCGGAAGGGATATCGTATTCAGCCTTTCCAACAGGGCCCCGCTGGCGCAGGCTCCCTCGTGGGAGGCATACTGCCAGGCTTGGCGCACCACGGATGATATCCGCGACAATTGGGCCAGCGTCAGCGGCATCGGATTCAGGGAACAACAGGGCTGGGCGCCCTATTGCGGCCCGGGACACTGGCCGGATGCAGATATGCTCGTGGTCGGGAACGTCGGCTGGGGACCGTCGGTGCATCCCACGCAACTGACAGCCGACGAGCAGTACAGCCATATTTCCCTATGGGCGCTCCTCTGCTCACCTATGCTCATAGGCTGCGACATGGCATCGCTGGACGCATTTACGCTGGGCCTCCTGTCCAATACCGAGGTACTGGACATTCATCAGGATCCGCTCGGGAAGCCGGCTTCTGCGGTAGTATCCTGCGACGAGTATGCCATATATCTCAAACCCCTTGAAGACGGGAGCACGGCCATAGGCCTCTTCAACCTGGGAACGGATGAACGCACGGTAGGGTTCAATCCCCGTGAATTCGGCCTGCACGGCTGCTACACGGTACGCGACGTATGGAGGCAAAAGGATATCGGCACGGCCGATGAAAAAGACAGATGGACAACCCGCATCCCCGCTCACGGCGTTATGCTCATTACATTGCGGTAAATACATGAAAGAAAGAGCTTTGCGACCGCAAAGCTCTTTCTCGTACCCCCGAGGCGAATCGAACGCCTATCGTCGGAACCGGAATCCGAAATTCTATCCATTAAACTACAGGGGCATTCCGGGCTGCAAAGATAGCAAAAATTATATTAAAGCGAAAATTCCGCCTCCTGCCGGATATCCTCTACAGATGCGGCAATCAGGGCCTTGAATTTTCCGGGCTCCGCCACCCATTCGTGCTTTTCGGGATCAAAGAAGCTCAGGGCATCGCGCCCTATGGTAAAGCTTACTGTTCCCGTCTGGCCGGGCTCGAGATAAATCTTGTCAAATCCCTTGAGCTCCTTGGCCGGACGGTCCACGGAAGCTTCAACATCGCTGATATAAAGCTGGACCACTTCCGCGCCAGCCACCTTACCGGTATTTGTTACAGGCACCTTGATGGTCAGGCTGTTACCCATTTTCTTGGAGGAGAGGACGGGCTTGCCGTACTCAAAGCTTGTGTAGCTGAGGCCATAACCGAAGGGGAAGCGTGTCTTGACACCTTTGGTGTCGTACCAGCGGTAACCCACATAAATGCCCTCGTCATAGTAAACCTGCCATTTGCCGTTCTCATCCTGTATGCCCGGGAACTGGCGCTCCGTCTTCAATGGGCCGTCCGAAAGGGCGACGGGGAAGGTGAAAGGCAGTTTTCCGGAGGGATTGACGACGCCTGTAAGCACGTCGGCCAGGGCGTTCCCGGTCTCGTTCCCAAGGTACCAGGCCTGAAGGATGCCTCCTACCTTATCCACGAAAGGCATCGCCACCGGACTGCCGGAAATATTGACATAAACCATATCGGGACAGGCCGCCGCTATTGTTTCAATAACTTCGTTCTGTCCATAAGGAAGTTCGTAGGCAGCGCGGTCCCTGCCCTCGCAATCCTGGTACTTGTTCTTGTTCAGGCCGCCTACAAAAATCACGTAATCAGCTCCCTGAATGGCCGCAAGCGCATCCGCTACAAGCTGTTCGGACGACCTTGTCTCTGTAATGTCATAGAGGCTGTAATTATAGTTTCCGGGCGTAGGCTCGCCGGAGTAATAGGCACGTTCATAAACCACCTCGGCATCCGGGAATGCGGCACGGATACCCTGCAGGGGGGAAATTTCATACCGGGCCTTCAACGACGATGAGCTGCCACCCACTATCATAGGCCGTATGGCGTTCTCTCCAAGGACCACGACTTTTCCGACATTTGTCCTTAAAGGCAGGACCCCGTTGTTTTTCAGCAGCACGATACCTTCCCTTCCCACCTTGCGGCAGGCGGCCGAATGGGCATCGGTATACATCGATCCGAAATAGCCGTCCCCGGCCTGTGTGCGGAAATTCAGGCGAAGGGCGCGACGGACCTTGTCGTTCAGCTCTTCTTCCGGGAGTTCTCCGGAAAGGATTTTTTCCTTATAAGGGCGGGCGAGATAATACTCGTCATAAGCGGCCGGTTTGCTGCGGGCTTCACCATCGGTATAGGAACCGAACTCCAGGTCCAGTCCGCCATTGGCGGCCCCGTCGGTGTCGTGCACCGCTCCCCAGTCGCTGATGACGGCGCCGTCCCAGCCCCATTCCCCCTTAAGGATGTCCTTGAGAAGGCGGGCATTGTGGGAGGCGAAATCCCCATCGTACCTATTATAGGAAGACATGAGAGACCACGCCCCGCCTTCCTGCACAGCAGCCCTGAAAGCCGGCAGGTAGATTTCATAAAGAGCCCTGTCGTCCACGTGTACGTTGACTGTCAGACGGTTGGTCTCCTGATTGTTGACAGCATAGTGCTTGACGCAGGCCGCCACATTATTGGACTGAAGCCCCTGTATATACGGAACCGCCATCTCCCCGGCCAGGAACGGATCCTCGCCCATGTATTCGAAGTTGCGTCCACACAGCGGTGTACGGCAGATATTCACGCCCGGACCGAGCAACACGTTCTTTCCGCGATAACGGGCTTCCTCGCCGATATTGCGGCCGTAGGTACGCGCAAGTTCCCTGTCCCAGCTCGCTGCAAGGCAGGTAAGCGACGGGAAGGCGGTGCAGCTGTCGTTGGTGTGTCCGGCAGAGGCCCAGGCATCCCAAAGTGTTTCCGGACGTACTCCGTGAGGCCCGTCGTCGCACCAAAGTTCGGGAATACCCAGTTTTGGCACTCCCGGCGCAGAAAACTTGCTCTGCGCGTGAATCACGGCGATTTTTTCGTCAAGGCTCATTTGTGAAATGGCGGCATCGATACGGGACTCCAGGTCCTGCTCATTTCCCCTCGTGCAGGAGAAAAGCGCGGCAATCGCGAAGACTGCGAAGAATTTCAGATTTTTCATATTACAAAACTAAGAAAAATTTTTTATATTTGTGGAAATGTGCAAATCCTTCGTCTTCCCCGGTCAGGGGTCACAATTTCCCGGAATGGGCCGAGAACTTTACGAGTCCTCAGAGAGGGCCGCGCGCCTTATGGACTGCGCATCGGAAGTCCTTGGATTTGACATTGTCAGGATAATGTTCGAGGGTACTGAAGACGATCTTCGCAGTACCCGCGTCACCCAGCCCGCCATCTACATACACTCCGTAGCCCAGGCCCTCTGCGGAGAGCCCGGACGGCCTGATATGGCTGCCGGACACTCGCTCGGGGAGTTTTCCGCCCTGGCCGCAGCCGGCGTATTCAGCTTCGAGGACGGCCTGCGGCTGGTCAAGGTGCGGGCGGAGGAAATGCAGCGCTGCTGCGAACGCGTCAGAGGCACGATGGCCGCCATCATCGGCCTACCGGATGAGACCGTAGAGCAGATTTGCGCCGAGACCGAAGGCATAGTCGTTCCCGCCAATTACAACTGCCCCGGGCAGATAGTTATTTCCGGCGAAATGCAGGCGGTGGAAACTGCGATGGCCGCGCTCAAGGATGCCGGCGCACGGCGTGCACTGCCCCTCAACGTCAGCGGCGCTTTCCATTCCCCGCTGATGGAACCCGCGCGTGCAGCACTTGCACGCGCCATCGACGCTACTCCGTTCCGTGCACCCGCCTTTCCGGTATACCAGAATGTCAGCGCCAGGGCGGAGACGGATCCCGCGCGTATCAGGGAGAACCTGCTGCTGCAGCTCACCTCCCCCGTCCGCTGGACGGCATCGGTCCGGGCAATGATTGCGGACGGTGCGGCTGAATTTATCGAAGTAGGCCCCGGCGATGTCCTCAAAGGTCTGATAAAGAAAATCATCAAATAATTTAAATACTTAACACAATGGCAAAAGAAAAGAAATTCATCACCTGTGACGGTAACCAGGCCGCCAGCAACATCGCCTATCTCTTCAGCGAACATGCGGCTATTTACCCGATCACGCCTTCTTCCACGATGGCGGAGAACATCGACGAATGGGCCGCACAGGGCAAGCTGAACCTTTGGGGAGAAAAGGTCAAAGTGACTGAAATGCAGAGTGAGGCCGGTGCGGCCGGTGCCGTTCACGGATCCCTCCAGGCCGGTGCGCTGACCAGCACCTTTACCGCCTCCCAGGGCTTGCTGCTGATGATTCCGAATATGTATAAGATCGCCGGTGAAATGCTGCCGTCGGTCTTCCACGTGTCCGCCCGCGCTCTGGCTTCGCACGCCCTTTCCATCTTCGGTGACCACCAGGACGTGATGGCCTGCCGCCAGACCGGTTTTGCGATGCTCGCTTCCGGTTCAGTCCAGGAGGCTCAGGACATGGCAGCGGTAGCGCACCTGTCGACCATCAAGTCCAGCATTCCTTTCCTGCATTTCTTCGACGGTTTCCGCACCTCGCACGAAATCCAGAAGATCGAGGCGCTGGACGAGGACCTGCTCCGCTCCATGGTAAGCGAGAAGGCGCTCGAGAATTTCCGCCAGAGGGCCCTGACCCCGGAATCGCCCGTCACCCGCGGCACTGCGCAGAACGGCGACGTATACTTCCAGGCCCTCGAATCCCGTAATCAGGTCTATGAGGGAGTTCCCGACATCGTAGCGCGCTATATGGGCGAAATCAGCGAGGCCACCGGCCGCGTCTACCGTCCCTTCGACTACTACGGAGACAAGCACGCCGAGTGCGTGATCATCGCCATGGGCTCCGTCACCGAAACCATCAAGGAGACCATAGACTACCTCGCCGCCCGCGGCAGGAAGTACGGCGTAGTGGCCGTGCACCTCTATCGTCCCTTCTCCGCAAAGTACTTCAAGGCCGCCCTTCCCAAGAGCGTCAAGAAGATTGCTGTTCTGGACCGCACCAAGGAGCCCGGTGCACCCGGCGAGCCCCTCTACCTCGACGTCAAGACCATCTTCCAGGGCGTGGAGAACGCTCCGCTCATCGTCGGAGGCCGCTATGGCCTGTCCTCCAAGGACACCACTCCTTCGCAGATCATCGCCGTTTATGACAACCTCGAACTCAAGAAACCCAAGAACGACTTCACCATCGGCATAGTCGACGACGTCACCTTCAAGAGCCTGAACGTCAAGAGCGAGATTTCCATCGTGAAACCCGGCACCACCGAATGCAAGTTCTACGGCCTGGGTTCCGACGGTACCGTGGGCGCCAACAAGAACACCATCAAGATTATCGGGTCCCATACGGAGCTCTACAGCCAGGCCTACTTCGACTATGATTCCAAGAAGTCCGGTGGATACACCTGCTCCCACCTGCGTTTCGGCAAGCAGCCCATCCACGCCCCCTATCTGGTGAGCACGCCCGATTTCGTGGCCTGCCACGTCCCCTCCTATCTGGAGAAGTACGATGTCCTAAAGGGCATCAAGGAAGGCGGCAGCCTCCTGCTCAACTCCCTCTGGGACGAGAAGGAGACCCTCGAGCGCATCCCCGACCATGTCAAGGCGGTCATCGGGCGCAAGAAGATCAACCTTTATATCATTAATGCTACGAAGATCGCTGCGGAAATCGGCCTCGGCGGAAGGACCAACACCATCCTCCAGAGCGCATTCTTCCGTATCACCGGCATCATCCCCGCCGAAAAGGCAGTGGAATACATGAAGGCCGCCGCCCTGAAGAGCTACGGCAAGAAGGGTGAGAACGTCGTGAACATGAACTACGCAGCCATCGACCGCGGCGGCGAATACATCAAGGTGGACGTCCCCGCCGAATGGGCGAAGCTCACCGCGAAGTTCACCAACCCCAACGCCAACAGGCTCGCAACGCCGTTCGTGAAGGAAATTGCCGATATCGTCAATGCCCAGTGCGGCGATTCGCTGCCGGTAAGTGCATTTATGCCTTACCAGGACGGTACGATGCCTTGCGGAACCGCCGCCTATGAGAAGCGCGGTGTTGCCGTGAACGTACCCGTCTGGGATGCGGAGAAGTGTATCCAGTGCAACACCTGTGCCTTCGTCTGCCCTCACGCTGCTATCCGCCCCTTCCTTCTGACCGCCGACGAGGCCGCCAAGGCTCCCGCAGGTGTCAAGATGGCCGACGGCCGCGCCAACCTCAAGGACTACAAGTTCGCGCTCTCGATATCCGTCGCAGACTGTACCGGTTGCGGCAACTGCGTGGACGTCTGCCTCGCGAAGGAGAAGGCACTCGCGATGAAGCCTTATATCGACAACACCGCCGAACAGGCATCCTTCGACTACCTTAACGCGAAGGTCGGCTACAAGACCCCGTTCGATCCCAAGTCCAACCTCAAGAACGCCCAGTTCGCCCAGCCTCTCTTCGAGTTCTCCGGCGCCTGCGCAGGTTGCGGCGAGACCCCGTATATCAAGAACATCACCCAGCTCTTCGGCGACCACATGATGATTGCCAACGCGACGGGATGCTCCTCCATCTACGGTGCCTCCTTCCCCGCTTCCCCGTACTGCACCAACGACAAGGGCCACGGCCCGGCATGGCAGAACTCCCTCTTCGAGGACTTCTGCGAGTTCGGTCTGGGTATGCATCTTGGTTCCGAGCGCATCCGCGAGACTGTAGCCGCGTTGATGAAGAAAGGTCTGGAGTGCAGCAAGTGCTCCGACGAGATGAAGGCCCTCTACCAGAAGTGGCTCGATAACAAGAACGACTATGCGGTGACCCGCGAGGTAGCGGACAAACTTGTTCCGATGATGGAGAAGTGCGGTTGCGACACCAGCAAATCGCTGCTCGCCCTCAAACAGTACATCCCCAGCCGAAGCCAGTGGATCTTTGGCGGCGACGGTGCATCCTACGATATCGGCTTCGGCGGCCTGGACCACGTCCTTGCCAGCGGCGAGAATGTGAACATCCTCGTGCTCGACACCGAAGTTTACTCCAACACCGGAGGTCAGTCCTCTAAGGCTACCCCTGCGGGGGCCATCGCCAAATTCGCCGCTTCCGGCAAGAAGGTGCGCAAGAAGGACCTGGGTATGATGGCCATCAGCTACGGCTACGTGTATGTGGCGCAGGTGGCGATGGGCGCCAGCCCCGTTCAGTACATGAACGCCATCAAGGAGGCCGAGGCCTATGACGGACCGTCCCTGATCATCGCCTACGCCCCTTGTATCAACCACGGCCTGAAGGCCGGTATGGGCCTGAGCCAGAAAGAAGAGAAGCTCGCCGTCGAGTGCGGCTACTGGCACCTCTTCCGCTTCAACCCCGCCGCGGCCGAGCAGGGCAAGAATCCGTTCACGCTCGACTCCAAGGAGCCTGACTGGACCAAGTTCCAGGACTTCCTGAAGGGCGAGGTGCGCTTCGCTTCCCTGCAGAAGCTCTATCCGCAGAGCGCCGGTGAGCTCTTTGCCAAGACCGAAGAGTTTGCCAAACTCCGCCTGGAGACCTACAAGAGGTTGGCGAAAAATGATTAATTAAATGCAGGATGCAGCATAAGGCTGCATTTGCCTAACGGCTTCGAGCTTTCGCACCTCGGATGTCGGAACAAGTTCCACATCGCTCGGTATGTCGCTCGATTCCCCGGATAGGGTTGCGAAGCAACAAGCAGCCGTTGCTGCTCCTGCATTTAGTCAGTTTTCGCCCTATGCTGAAGATATTCTGCAAGAATACCGGAACCTATAGCGAATTCCAGGAGGGCACCACCCTCCTGGAGATGCTTCCGGCCTTTGATTTTGAGAAGCCCTACGACATTCTCTCCGCCCGCGTGAACAACGTGTCGGAAGGACTCAAGTTCCGCGTCTACAATAACCGCGACGTGGAATTCCTGGATTTCCGCTCGTACAACGGCCGCAATGTTTATTGCCGCTCCCTCTGCTTTTTGCTGACCAAGGCGGCACGGGACCTGTTCCCGGACTACAAGATTGTGATGCGCCGGCCCATCTGCAAGGGTTATTTCTGTCACGTCTGCAAGCCGGACAAGACTGGAGTAACGCCTGATGAAGTGGCGGCCATCCACGCCAGGATGCAGGAGCTGGTGGAGAAGGACGTGCCTTTCCGCCGTCATGAGGTGCAACTGGAAGAAGCGGTCCGCATCTTCAGCAAGTACGGATACGAGGACAAAATCAAGCTGCTGCGCACTTGCGGCGACGTCTATATTACCTATTATACCTTGGGAGATACGGCGGATTACTATTATGACGCCGTAGTTCCGTCGACGGGCTATCTGAAAGTGTGGGAACTGACCCCCTACCGCGGCGGCATGCTCCTGCGCGTCCCCAACCGGCACAAACCGGAAGAGCTCGCTCCATTCAACGAGCAGCCCAAGACCTTCGACACATTTGCCGAATCGCTGCGCTGGAATCGTATTATGGAGCTCGATAATGTGGGCGACGTGAATTGTGCGTGCGAACAGGGAAAAGCCCCCGTACTGATCCAGATTGCGGAAGCGCTGCAGGAAAAGAAGATCGTCAGCATCGCCGAAGAAATCGAGCGCCGGCACCACGATGCCGACAATCCGCTGCGCATAGTGCTGATTACCGGGCCCACGAGCAGCGGGAAAAGCACCTTCTGCCAGCGGCTCAGCGTACAGCTTATGGCCTGCGGCCTGCACCCCGTCTCATTCTCCACCGACGACTACTTCGTGAACCGCGTGGATACGCCGAAGCTTCCCGACGGGAATTACGACTTCGACAATTTCGACACCGTCGACCACGACTACCTGCAAAAGGATATCCTTCGGCTGCTCGGCGGAGAGGAGGTGGAAGTGCCTGAATACAACTTTGTTACGGGCCTTCGGGAATATAACGGCAAACGCCTGAAGCTCGATTCACGTTCCGTACTGCTGGTGGAAGGCATCCATGCCTTGAACCCCGCCCTGACGGACCAGGTGGACGAGAAGGCCAAATACCGGATTTTCATCAATACGATTACCAGCACATCACTGGACGACCATAACTGCATCCCCACCAGCGACAACCGCCTGCTGCGCCGCATCGTGCGCGACTTCAATAAAGGCGCATTCAGTGCGCGGGAGACCATTGCCAACTGGCCCAACGTCCGCCGTGCTGAAAGCCGCTGGATTTACCCTTATCAGGAAAGCGCCGACGTGCTCTTCAACTCCGCCTATCTGGTAGAATTCGCGGTGCTCCGGCCCCATGCCGAGCGCATTCTCGCCACGGTGCCCAAAAACTGTCCCGAGTATGCGGAAGCGCACCGCCTGCTGGTATTCCTGCACTACTTTATCCCTGTGTCCGACAAGGACCTGCCGTCCACTTCGCTGATCAGAAGCTTTATCGACGCCTGAAATAGGCAGCGGAGGGTGCACTATACCCGCTATTCCGGGCGCATGATGACCTCGATGAAGTTGCCGGAGGAAAGGAGGCGGGAGGCGAGGGTCTTGATGTCGTCCGGAGTGAGGGACGCAACAGCTGCCTCTATGCCTCCGTCGTAATCCACTCCATATTTGTCTGCGTCCATCAACTGTTCCATCCAGTACCAGTTGGCGATACGGTTCTCGGGAATCTTCTTCTCCAGGTTCTTGACCGTACGGTCGAACTTCTCGGCTTCCGGACCGTTCTCGGCAATTTTCTTCATGCCTTCCTTGGCCATGGCTATGAGTTTGTCGGCGGATTCAGGATTGGTCTCGAAGATGACCTGCAGGACAGCCTGTGCGTGAGGCTCATTGGAGCAGGAGGACACGGCCTGGGCACCGTAAGTGCCGCCTTCATCTTCACGCAGCGTCTCGGTATAGACCATATCAAGGATGTTTTCCAGGGCTTTGAAAGTGATTTCTTCCTTAAGCGACCAAGCTTCTTCTATTGAGTATACCTGAACGACTGTCACCTTAGGAGTTTCCATTGATGTCTTGAAATCGTCGGCCACAAGGCCGTTCCGTATCTCATCGCCCTGATATTTCCAGTCCGTAGTCTTACGGCTGCCAGGCAGGGACCCGAGATAGAGTTGGAGCATAGGAAGGACATCGTCGGGATTAAAGTCGCCAACCATGACGCAGGTGGCGCCGTTAACATCCTTGAACAGCCGGGTATAGACCTTCTCCAGCGTGGCCAGTTTGGCATTGGCGAGCACTTTCTCATCAAGCACAAAGCGGCGCGGGGAATTGAAGATTGCCGGCAGCAGATGCTCCTGGAGAGCCCAACTGGGGTTATTCTTCAGGTTGGGCAGGAGATTGCCCAGCTGGGTGATACCCTTCTGGAATTCATCCTTGTCGAATCGCGGCGAAGTATAATATAGGTATAGTAACTGCAACGCAGTCTCCAGGTCCTTCGGAGAACTGTGTCCCTTGACACCATTAGTATATCTATTGATGTAGGGACTGACATTGAGGTCCTTTCCGGCAAGCATCTTTGCCACCGTGGTACCGCTGAAAGAAGCCACTCCGGTATTGCCCAGATACTGGCCCCAAATATTCTCGTCGAAGGTAGGAAGGTCTTTGGTGGCAATCAGGCTGCGTCCCCCCCTCTTGTAAATATTAAAGCGAATCTTGTTCTTCTCGTGGTCGTTGGAAAGGAGGATGAGCTTGAGCCCGTTGGCGAGCACAAGCTCGCGGGAAGCGCTTACGCCTTCTTTTCCGGACACTACGTCCGACGCCTTCAGGGAAGAAGGATCGAGGAAACTGTCGGGGACATCCTCCCCTGCCATACGCTCGATATCGGCGTTCCGGACTTTTACGATGAGTGTGGAAAGTTCTTCCACGGAAGGCTTGTCCGTCTTTTCCGGTCCATTGTACAACACCACCAGGTTCTCTTTTGTAATGCACTGGTTCGCCATCTGGTTGATTACCTGCAGGGAAAGCTGCTCAATAATCATCTGCGCCGTACGATAGGCGTCGCCGGGATCCATAAAGGACTTGTTGTCAAAGAAATTGCTGATTATCGGCCAGACAAATTCGCTGTTCTTTCGGCTTTCTGCTTTTTTGGATGCGGATTCGTACGCCGACAGTATATCGGCCTTCGCGCGATTGATCTCGGAATCGGAAAAGCCGTAGCGGCGCATTCGCTCAATCTCGGTAAATAGTGCTTCGGCAGCCCGCATCGCTTCGCCATCCTTGCAGGAGGCATCGGCGAAAACGGCATCGGCTGTCTCACACAGGTTGCCTATTCCAAGACTTGCGCTGAGGAACGGAGCGTCGGGCTTTACCGCAATGTCTTTCAGGCGCTCGTTCATCACATTAGCTATGATATCTTTAAGAATATCCTGGGCAAACGCAACCGGAGTATTATTGTATTCCTTGGGCAGAGGTTCAAGCTTCCAGACGAAAGAAATCTCTGAAGAAGGAGCTTCGGGGTCGGTACAGATTCCTATAATAGGGGTCTCGTTGCCGGGGATGGTAATCTTATCCTTCGGTTTCGGGTCAAGCGGAGCCGGAATATCGGCGAAAACATCCTTGATCCTGCCTTCGACTTCATCCACATTCACATCACCGACCACGATGAGCGCCTGCAGGTCCGGACGGCACCAGGTCCGGTAGAAATTCACCAGGCTTTCCGGCTTGAAGCTTTCGAGGTTTTCCTGGCTGCCGATGACCGTACAGTCCGCATATTTGGAATCCTTGTAGATGTACTTCATATTCTGCTCATAGAGCCGCCATGAAGCATTGCGGCGGGAACGTCGTTCCTCGATGATCACACCGCGCTCCTTATCGATTTCCTCGGGAAGGTTGGAGACAAAATGAGAATAATCGTGCATTATGAGTATGCAGGTATCCACTACGCCTGGGCGAGTCAATGGAATGTTGTTGAGCATATACACGGTCTGCTCCACGCCGGTGGAGGCATTCACATTGCCTCCGAAGGAAGCGCCGATGCTCTGCAGCCAGTCCAGGATACCCTTGTCCGGGAAGTTTTTGGTCCCGTTGAAGCACATGTGCTCGAGGAAATGGGCCAGTCCGTCCTGGTCCGGCGTTTCCTGTATGGCGCCCACATCGGTGGCCAGATAAAACTCGGCCCTTCCGGCTGGCTTGTCGTTGTGGCGTATGTAATAGGTCAAGCCGTTATCAAGCTTGCCAACCCTGGTTGCAGGGTCATTAGGCAATACAGGCATTTGCTGGGCGCCCGCTGACAATCCAATCAGGAACGCGGCTATCAGGAAAAACTTTTTCATAAAGGGAAGATTTCGATATTTCATACTGAAGAGCGAATATAAAAATAATTTGGCTATTTTTGCACTATGCTCGACGATTTCAGACTCAGAGTTTTCGCGGCGGTGGCCCGCACCGGCGGGTTCACTGCGGCCTCCCGCGAACTGGGGGTAAGCCAGCCGGCTGTAAGCCAGCATGTTTCCGAACTGGAGAAGGAACTCGGCTGCACGCTGCTAAAACGTTCTCGGGACGGCGTCACGCTGACCGCCGACGGCGAGCGCCTGCTCGGCTACGCCCGCCAGGTCCTGCACTGGTACGACGTAATAGGCAAAGCCTTCGCAAAAGAGGATGTCTTCGGCACCGGGAAGAAGCTGCCGGAAAGCTTGGAACTCAAACTGGGCGAAAATAAAACCGCCCGGGTGTGGACCTCGGGCGGCGGCATTCACATTGAATTGGACGACTATCTGTAATCTGATAGGAAGCGTTCAAGGATATCATCAAAATCCTTGCGCTGTTTCCCAAGGGAATCCTTACCCTTGCCAAGGAACTGTTGCTTGACAAAGCCGTATCCGTGGCCACCTGTGGCGAACACATGCATCTCAACCTTCACCTTGTTGGCCAGCATCGCATTGAAGTAACGGATACTGTTTTCAGGATTGACGGTACGGTCGTCAGCGGAAAGGAGCAAAAGCGTCTGGGGGGTGTTGTGGTCCACCCACTTCTCGATGCTGAACTTGCGCACCATCGTGGAATCCCCGCCAGTAAGCTGCTCACGGCTTCCCTTGTGGCTGATCTTCTCATCCATTGAGATGACCGGATAAACCAGCACGGCAAAATCGGGTTTGGTAACAGCGTCAGTGTAGAGCGTGGCGGCACTTGCAGCCAGATGCCCTCCGGCAGAAAAGCCCATCACGCCCAGCTTGAATACACCCCACTCCCCCGCGTGTGCGCGGCAATAGCGAAATGCATTCTGCACGTCCGTCAGCGGTACGTTTGCATGATGATTGGGCAGGCGGTACTTCAGCACTCCCACGGCAATATTACGCCGATACAGCCAATCAGCCACATTCTCGCCCTCACCTATTGAAGACACGAAGGAATAACCGCCTCCTGGGCATACGATAACCATCTGCCCATTGCACTTCTTGGGGAGATAGAGGTCGATACAGGCATCGTCGCCTATATTGCTGATATGGCCCTTGGCATCCACATGCATCCCGCCGGAAACTCCGTTACTCTCTCCGGGGCCGTTGGTAACATAGACGCCGTCCTCGGAAATCCCCTTCGACTTGGCGGGATCCTGGCCCTCCGGATAAAGCACTACGGTACGCGTAGGCTTCAAGCCGGCGGCGCCGACCGTCAGGGATGATAAGGTCAGCGCCGTCATAATCGCAAGAAACAATCGTTTCATGACGAAAAACTATTCACCGGGGGCGATTGCTCCCATAGGGCATGCATCGGCGCAGGTGCCGCAATCTACACAAACATCGGGATCGATGGAATAAACATCACCCTCTTTGATAGCTCCGGTAGGGCACTCGCCCATACAGGTGCCGCAAGCGACACAAGTTTCAGCAGAAATTTTGTAAGCCATAATAAAAAATTTTAAAAAGTTGTTTCAATCCGATATGCGAAGTTAATCCTTCTTTTTGAAAACTGCAAAAAAGAATCTAGTCCGGAGTCGTCTCCCAAAAGTCATACGGAGCCCAATGCCATCCCCTTTCTGCATACAACGGCAGGAGCGCGTGGCGGCAACGCTCAAGGAAACTCCTGTATCCATATGTTTTCGGGGACCAGGCGATTTCGGCCAGGGCCGCGACGCGCGGCAGGAGACGGGTCTCGGCAAGCTCGAAATCAGCGATATATTCGGTCCACAGATTCCCCTGGACGCCGGCAATATACTTGCGTTCCCTGGTCTTTAGGCCTTCGTACGGGTCAAACGAATATACTTTCTCGAGGGGCAGGTGGCCGCCTATCGCAAGAGGTTCGCTATAAGCCTCGGGCCAGGAGGTATAATACTTGTCAAAATAAAGGTAGTTGTTGGGGCACATGATGACCTGATGCCCCTGGGATGCCGCGCGCTTACCGCCGGCGGTCCCCCTCCAGCTCATCACGGCAGTCGAGCCGTCAACTCCGCCCTCAAGGATTTCGTCCCAGCCGATAATCTTCCTGCCCTTTTCCGCAAGATAGCTTTCAACCTTGCGGATCAGCCAGCTCTGCAGGCGGGCCTCGCTCTCGAGACCTTCAGCCGCAATACGCGCCTGGCAGTCGGGGCATTCTTTCCAACGATTGCGCGGGGCCTCATCGCCGCCGATGTGGATATATTCGGACGGGAAGATCTCACATATCTCATCCAGTACATCATACAGGAACTGCAAGGTACGGTCTTTACCAGGACAAAGGATATCCTTGAAAACACCCCAGCCCGTCGCCGTTTCATACGGGCCGCCGGTACAGCCGAGGGAAGGATAGGAAGCAAGGGCCGCCAGAGAATGACCTGGCATCTCTATTTCTGGCACCACAGTTATATACCGCTCTGCGGCATATTTCACTATTTCCCTCATATCATCCCTGGTATAGTAACCGCCGTACGGAGTGCCGTCATAGACTTTGTTTTTATTGCGGGCATGCCCCACAAGCGTCTCGCTGCGCATGGCTCCCACTCCCGTCAGGCGGGGGTACTTGAGGATTTCCGCACGCCAGCCCTGATCGTCGGTCAAATGCCAGTGGAAGACATTAAGCTTGTGAAGAGCCATAATGTCGATGAAGCGCTTGACCTCGTCCACAGTCCAGAAATACCGGCAGCAGTCCAGCATCGCCCCGCGCCAGGAGAAATGCGGCTTATCCTGGATAAGCAGGTATGGGAAAGCATCGGCGCCGTGCTGGTTGCCAATCTGTGTAAGCGTCTGCTTTCCGCGGAAAAGGGCTTCTTCGCTGCCTCCGGTGATAATCACCTTTGATCCGCGGGTATCAAGAATATACTCTTCCTTTCCAAGTTTGCTATCAATAACAGTCTCAAGGCCGTTGCAGGGATGCAGGCCCTCTCCAGCCCAAACCTTGGCGGGAAGCGGCACGATATAGGTACGCCATGTCATGCGCTCTTCGCACTTGGCCTTCAGGTCCTCCCACTTGTAATAATATTTTCCGGATACGGGTTCAAGGCCGGAAATAGTCCGTTCCTTGTCATTGTGGACCGCCTTCACCAGGACATCGCCTCCCTTGCGGGACCGGTAAAACACTAGCTGCAGGTTGGAAGCGAAAGGTGTGTTCATCGGATCATACCATTTGAAAGGGATTTCGTCAAAGGTCAGCCTGTCTCCGGGCCCGGAAAGGCCGAGATACCCGCAAAGGCTCAGCAGGGGCCAGTCGTGGCCGAATTTGAGGTCAGCTGCAACCGCTCCGCTTGCAATGGCATCGTCAGCATCGGCGATGATGCAGCGCACCAGGGGCTCGCAACGCTCCATGCGCTGTACTCCCCACTCGACGGAATTGCCCTGGCAGGCATAAATATTCCGCAGATTGGTCTCCCAGTTCCGATAAATATAGTCTTCAGGCAACAATCTGAACATGTCCGACGCAATACCCATGGACTCGGTTATACTGGCAAGTGCAAAAACCGCCTTCATGAAGGTAAGAGGCTTCGTAACTATCTTCCGTCCGAGGTACGGATCCGTAAAAATGGTACCATAGATTGAGGAAGTATCCACCGGTATGGTTTTCTTCACGGAATCGACCTTGGCGGCTACCTCTGCTTTAATAGGAGAGGGGCAACCGTTGCTCAGCATTTCCGAGTATTTCTCGCCGGTATCGTAAGTGTATTTCAGGCTGGGCTGGATGGACGTCAGTTCCGCAAGGAAATTAGCTCCGCTGACCAGCACCCTCGGCACAGTGGTGCTTTTGATGCGCAGGTTCCGGCTGCCTTTCTTAAAAACAGAGGGATAACGATTGTAGAGGCGCCTGGCGATTTCCCGGTGCTCGTACTCACCTCTCCGGGTAAGACGGCCCTCCATTCCCGCATAATCCTTAAGCACCTCACGGGCCTTGTCGAGCAGATATTGGCCATCGGGCGTAAGGATACCCTCCTTGTCAGCAGTCTCAAGCCTGGTTATCAAATAACTGCAGAACCATGAACTGCTTTTCGTGCGTGACCCGTGACGTCCGTAATGACTGATATAAAACGGCTCGTACCCCTTTGGCGCCGGGGTCTCCTTAAAATCCGCAAACTCGTAAACACAGGTATTTATTGATGCACGGTTGGGATTTTCCCGAAGCATACGAATAGCTTCTTCACTTCGGTCCCAGGCGGAAAGTGTAATACTTGAAATTAATAGAACGGCCGGGACCAGAAAGGCATGGAATCTTTTCATTTGTCATTGAGGTTTTGACAAAGATAATCATTATATTTGTAGGAATGAAAAAGTTTTTGACGGTTATTGCCGGACTTGCGTTCGCGCTTTCGGCGCTGTCCGCGGAAAAGGAATATTTCGGACGGGTGCGCTTCGACAAGACGGTGCACGATTTCGGCACTATCGGCAGCCGGGACGGAGCGCAGGAATGCCGGTTCACGCTTACGAACATAGGCACGGAGCCGCTGCTTGTAGAAGCGGTTATAAGTTCCTGCGGCTGCACATCGGTGGAATGGACGCGCAGTTTGATTGCCCCGGGCGCCCAGGGAAGCATAAGCGCCACATACAGCAACGAGGATGGCCCCTACCCCTTCGACAAGACACTGACAGTATATATTTCTGACGAAAAAAAGCCGGTTATCCTGCATTTGAGGGGCGAGGTCGTCAAATAGAAGCAACTATGGCAATGGAAGGAAACGAACAATACACAGGCTCAAGTATACGGACCCTTGAGGGTGTTGAGCATATCCGGATGCGGCCGGGAATGTACATCGGACGGCTCGGGAACGGAAACAACCCCGGAGACGGCATCTATGTGTTGCTGAAAGAAATAATCGACAATGCCATAGACGAATTCTCAGCAGGATTCGGCAAACAGGTGCTAATCAGCATCGACGAGCGAAATGTAACCGTACGCGATTTCGGGCGCGGGATCCCCTTCGACGCAGTGATCCGCGCTACCAGCATCCTGAATACCGGAGGAAAGTTCGACACCAAGAATTATAAGAAATCCGTAGGCCTTAACGGCGTTGGTACCAAGGCGGTAAACGCCCTGTCCGAGCGTTTCACTGTATCCTCCCACCGCGAAGGGCGCTGTTTCAAAGCGGTTTACGAGAGGGGCGTACTTATAGAAAGTTCTGAATCCGATACGCGCGAGAAGAACGGCACGCTGGTAGAGTTCACTCCGGACGACAAGATGTTCCAGGGCTTCGCCTTCAACATGGACTATGTGGAGACGATGGTTAAGAATTACTCCTACCTCAAGAAAGGTCTCACGCTGAACCTTAACGGAGTGGCCTACAAATCGGAGAACGGCCTTCTGGACCTTGTAAACGAAAACCTCAGCGAGCAGCCTCTCTATCCTCCCATCCACCTGGAGGGCGAAGACATTGAGATAGTCCTGACCCACGGGAATGCCTACGGAGAGAACATAGCGTCATTCGTCAACGGGCAAAATACCAGGGACGGAGGTACTCACCTGGCCGCTTACCGCGAAGCCATCGCCAAGACCCTCAAGGAGTTCTACAAGAAGAATTATACTCCGGACGACTGCCGGCAGGGTATCGTGGGGGCCATCAGCATCCAGATCCAGGAGCCGAATTTCGAAGGCCAGACCAAGACCAAGCTCGGTTCCACCTATATGTGGGAAAAGGACGGGGAGACGGGGCCCACGATACGCAGTTTCGTGAACGACTTCGTGTCGAAGCATCTGGACAATTACCTCCACATGCACACGGACGTGGTTCCCGTGATTGAGGAAAAGATAAAATCGTCCCAGCAGGAGCGCGAAGAAATATCCGGCATACAGAAGAAAACCCGTGAGCGCAACAAGCGCACCAATGTCTATAATCCCAAGCTGCACGACTGCCGCTACCACCTCACGGACAAACGGACCGAAAAGACGGAAGACGATATCGAGCGCTCAAGCATATTCATCACCGAGGGCGATTCCGCAAGCGGCACCATCACCAAGGCACGCAATGCTAACTACCAGGCCGTATTCAGCCTGCGCGGCAAACCCCTGAACTGCTACAAGGAAGGACGCAAGAAATTCGCCGAGAACGAAGAGCTGAACCTGTTGGTTTCAGCGCTGGGCGTAGAGGACGACCTTGAAAACCTGCGCTACAACAATATCATAGTGGCCACCGATGCCGATGACGACGGGATGCATATCAGGATGCTGGTAATAACCTTCTTCATGAAGTATTACCCCGACCTCATCCGCCGGGGGCACGTGCAGATCCTTCAGACCCCCCTGTTCCGCGTCAGGAACAAGAAGGAAAACCGCTACTGCTATTCTTCCGAGGAGAAGGAGAAGGCCCTCAAGGAGCTCGGAAAAGGCGTGGAAATCACCAGGTTCAAGGGACTCGGGGAAATTTCTTCCCACGAATTCTCGGATTTTATAGGAGAGAACATGCGCCTTGACCTTGTGAAACTCGCCGAGGAAGAGTCGATAGCGGACATCATGGCTTTCTACATGGGGGACAACACCCTTGAACGCCAGAACTTCATACGCGAAAACCTCCGGTCCGAACAAGAACTGGAGGATATCGATATCTGATTATTTATCAGCTATTTACTTCGCGATTGCGACAGAGCGCGTCTCCCGGATAACGGTAATCTTCACCTGTCCGGGATAAGTCATTTCATCCTGGATGCGCTGGGCTATCTCGGAGGACAGGCGGGCCGCCTGGTCATCGGAAACCTCCTCGGCGCCGACAATAACGCGCAGCTCACGTCCGGCCTGGATAGCATAGGACTTGGTTACGCCGGGATAGGAAGCTGCAAGGTCCTCCATGCCCCTGAGGCGCTTGATGTAGGACTCGATAACCTCGCGGCGGGCACCGGGACGGGCACCGGAAATGGCATCGGCTACAAGCACTATCGGCGAGTATATGGAAGTCATTTCCATTTCCTCGTGATGGGACCCGATGGCGTTGCAAATCTCGGGACGTTCCTTATACTGTTCGGCAAGTTTTGCTCCGAGCAGGGCGTGCGGCAGTTCGGGATCAGCATCGGAAACCTTGCCGATATCGTGCAACAGGCCGGCGCGCTTGGCCGTCTTGGGATTCAGGCCGAGTTCCGCCGCCATAATGGCGCAGATATTCGCCACTTCGCGCGAGTGCTGCAGCAGGTTCTGACCGTAGGAGGAACGGTATTTCATACGGCCGATGAGACGCACCAGCTCCATGCTCAGCCCATGAATGCCAAGGTCTATGCAAGTACGCTTTCCGGTCTCGAGAATCTCGTCTTCGAGCTGGCGGGATACCTTGGCCACCACTTCCTCGATACGGGCGGGATGGATGCGGCCGTCTACCACCAGCTGATGGAGCGACAGACGGGCGACCTCGCGGCGGACAGGGTCGAAGCCTGAAAGCAGGATCGCGTCCGGAGTATCGTCAACCACGATTTCAACGCCGGTAGCGGCTTCCAGCGCACGGATGTTACGGCCTTCGCGTCCGATTATACGGCCCTTAACCTCCTCGTTCTCGATAGGGAAAGTGGTAACGGCGTTCTCGATCGCAGTTTCCGTGGCGACCCTCTGTATAGTATTGATAACTATGCGCTTGGACTCCTTGACAGCATTAAGGCGCGCTTCATCCATGGTATCGTTGATGTACGCCTGAGCTGCGGTCCTGGCCTCTGCCTTCAGGTTCTCGATTAGCATGTTGCGGGCATCCTGGGCCGTCATTCCGGCTATTGTCTCCAGCTGCTTGTTCACCTGGGACAGCAGTTCGTCGCACTCCGCGCTCTTGCGGTCAAGCTTCTCCCTCTGGGCATTCAGCTGTCCTTTCTGGGACTCAAGGTCATGCTGTTTGCGGCCAAGCTCCGAAAGCTGGTCCTTCAGGGACTGTTCCTTCTGCTTCAGACCATTCTCACGCTCACGCATTTCCTGGTTCTTCTTGTTTACGCTCTCGTCGTGCGCAGCCTTCATCTGCAGGAATTTTTCCTTTGCCTGGAGGATCTTCTGCTGCTTGATCTTCTCTCCTTCAAGTTCGGCTTTCTGAAGTATGGCGTTGGCTTTTCCCCTTGCGGAAGAGCGCATGACGGCAATGTAGACTGCGACCGCGGCAACTGCGCCCACGACCGCTGAAATTATATAAAACAATATATCCATAATAATAAAAATAGCCTTTTAAAAAGCCGTCAGCCGAATTTCAGAAAAACTTTCCGATAGGTTTTGGGCTCCGCCGCATATCGGGCTTCCCGTCTGGCGGGCCTGCCTTCCTTGCCACGAGTGGACCCGGTTCCGAAGAACTTGTTGTTTTCAGAAGATGGGCCTGACGGCTATGCGTTTTTTGAAACAGAATCCAGATAAGACTGCAAAGCACTTCCCAGCGATTTCAGTTCCCTGTCACCGGTATCGGCCTTCTTGAGGGCCTTCAACTTACCGATGGTCTCGATGAGGGCGACAAATACCAGCTTGTCGGAAAGTTCCTTGTCCGGAAACTTGGCTGAATAAGTACCAAGAGTTTCATTTACATCTTCAGCTGCAAGGCGCATATAATGTTCCATCTCCTCCGATGTAACCTGGAACGGATATTCCTTGCCTGCTATCTTGATTTTAATACTCTGGGCCATCTACTTCTCGAGCTGCCTGATGCACTTGTCAATCTCACCTATGAGCTTCTCAATGCGTTCTTTGGCCACGCGGTTGTCCCCGCCCGCCATAAAAGCCTGGGAAAGCTTCATATTGTCAATCTGTCTGTTCAATTCAACAATCTGCTCCCTCAGGACCATGGAATCAGCCGTCATCTCGGAAATGCGCTCGGAAAGCTTATCGGCGCGCTGTTTTTCGGCTTCATAAAGCGCAATAAGCCGCTCGATATTCTTTTTGAGCTCTTCAAGCATACGGTGAGACCAAGTCCTATTCCCTGCAAATTTAAGAAATTGCAGGGAAATTCGCAAGAATTCTTTGATAGGACTCCAAAGTGCCGATATCGTAGCGTTTGCCCGGCATTTCCATCGCATGGACGGGGACCTGGGTGCTCAGCCAGGCGGCAAAGCTTCCCGGCGCATCAGTCCCGCAACCGGCAATAATCCCCTTCGATACAAGACGGGCATCGGAACGGGTATAGTAGTAGAATGGCGGACAGCACCAGTGCGAGCGCGGATGCTCCGGCTTTTCCTCCATGGACAGGATACGGTCATGTGTATCCACCTCCACGACTGCACATTTAGTGAGTTTGGGGACAGACGGCTCGAAGTAGCGCATAAGGCACGAAGTACGGCAGGCAAGCGAGTAATCGATAAAACGCTGCAGGCTGAAATCCAGCAGGTTATCTCCCGCAATTACCAGCAGGTCATCATCTATGGCGAATTTTTCAATCGCAAACTGTATATCCCGGACAGCCCCAAGGCGCGTGTCATTGGTAGAAGTCCCGTCATCTGCTATGAGGATGTTTGCATCCCCGTTCCGCGATTCTGCCCAGTCCCGGAAATTCTGCGCAAAACGGTGATTGGAAACCACGATGAAGCTATCCACGGAACCGCCGGCGGCGATATCGTCTATAAGATGGTCGAGAATAGGCTTTCCGCTTACCGGAAGCAGGGGTTTCGGGAAATTCTCAGTAAGTGGATAAAGGCGCGTGGCATAGCCCGCAGCCAGGATTATGCATTTCATAGGTATTCAGAATTTAACGCCATCGGCACTGTCACAAATGTAATCGGAATACTTCCCTTCGAGCGCCGGGAATACGGCGATGTACGCTTCCCGCACGCTGCGGCGTATGCTTTCTTCGTATGCCGGATCGATGAGCGCGATGCAGCATCCCTTGAAGCCGGCACCGCTGAAGCGGCCGCCGTAAATACCGTCGGTACGGCACATTATCTCGTAAAGGGTCTTGAGTTCGTCGGAGCCGGTTTCCCAGTTATAAATGGATGAGTGGCCGCTTTCAGTGATGAGGCGCCCATAGGTTTCTATATCGCCCGCGCGCCAGGCCTCGGCCCCCTTCACCACCCGGTCGTATTCAGTATAGAAGTGTTCAGCACGACGGCGCCAGGGCTCCGGAAGCCGGTCCTTGTACGCTTCGTAGATATCGCGGGGGACATCGCGCAGGCAGGTTTCGGCGAATTTGCCGTATTCCATTCCGGCATAGGCCTTGAGGGCGTAAGCTGCGCTGCGGGCCTCGTCGACGCGCATATTGAATTTGCTGCCGGCAAGGGTGCGCTCAACCCCGCTGAAAAATATGGCGATGCGCCAGGGCTTGCAGGAGGGAGAGTCGGGAATGAGCTCGTAGCTTCCGTCCAGCGTATCCATATAAAGCAGATGGCCCTTACGCGAGAACAGTTCGCAGCTCTGGTCCAGCGTACCGCAGGAAACGCCGACATAATGGTTCTCCGAGGCTACCGCAATCTCGATTATTTCCTTTTCCGAAGGGTGGATGCCATTGGCGCTGCAAAGTGCCGAGAGGAAAGCGATACTCACCGCCGCCGAAGAGGACAGCCCGCCGATGGGCAGGCTTCCTTCAATAACGCCTGAGATGCCGCGAGTAAGCGGATAACGGCGCCCCAGTTCCAGGGTAGCCCCGCGAAGATAGTCCGCCCAGTCGCCCTCGCGCGTTTCGTTCACGCCCCGCACGTGCCACTGGGCCCGCTTGTCGAACTGAAGGGAGACGACCTCCACTACACCATTATGCTTGACGGACCAGGCTATGTTGATGCCCTTGTCGATGGCAAGGCCCGTGATACGGCCCTTCTGGTGGTCGGAATGGGCGCCTATGGGACAACCCCGGTACGGGCAGAAAGCCACGGCCTCCGGAGACTTGCGCCAAATCTGTTCAAATTTTATTTCACAATTCATCATATCAGTATGCCTGCTTATCTCCCTTGAATACCTGTGCGACAGTCATCAGGAGAATCTTTATATCAAGCCACATTGACCAGTGCTCGATGTACCATATATCTTTCTCTACACGGCTGGCCATCTTCTCCACCGTTTCCGTTTCACCCCGGCAGCCGTTCACCTGCGCCCAGCCTGTCAGGCCGGGACGCACCATGTGGCGCACGAGATACTCGTCCACAAGCTTGGAATAGGTTTCCGTATGCAGTATCATGTGCGGACGCGGGCCGATCAGGGACATGTCGCCCTTCAGCACATTTATCATCTGCGGCAGTTCATCTATGCTGGTACGCCTGAGGAAATTGCCGAAGCGGGTTTTGCGCGGGTCATCCTTCGTAGCCTGCAGGGTATCGGCTTCGCGGTTTGGACGCATCGACCTGAACTTGAGCATAGTGAAAGGCTTCGCCTTATAACCCGTGCGCTGCTGGTGGAAGAGGATGGGCCCGGGCGACGAAATGGTCGTCCCTATCGCTACGAAAAGCCAGATGAACGGATAGAGGGTGATGAGGAACACCCCGGAGCACACGATGTCGAATACTCGTTTGATAAAGCTGTTCAGTGGCGCCGCCAGGGGCTCTTCGCGAAGGCGCACCACGGTAACCGGCCCAAGATCGGAAAAGCTGAGCTTGCGCTTGACATAGCCGTCCATGCTGGGCAGGTAGTAAAAGGTGATGAAACTGTTCTCGCACTCCCTTATCAGGCCGTTCACGAAGTCCGGGGCCAGCGCAGGATTCACGCTGCAATAGAGTTCGTGCACCTTGTTGCCTTCCTCGATATAAGGGACCACAGCTTCCAGTCCACCCAGATATTCGGCGTCCGCCGGGATCGACTTCCTGTCCTCGGAAAAGAAACCAAGGGGCCTGTAAGCCAGAAAATCAACGCCGTGGCACAACTCCTCCCAAAGGGCGGAGGCATTCTCTCCCTCCCCTACTATCAGGACGTGAACCTTGTTCCTGCCGTGCCTGCGGGCCACCAGGATGATGCGCCGCATCAAAAGGTGCCATAGAGAAATGGTAAGAGTTGCGGCTATACCCTGCTGGAGGTAGAACTTCCCCGCAAACGACATGAACATTACATCCACCGTAAGTGCAAAGATCACCAGGGTGGACAGGGTCTGCAGGAAAGCCCGATATACCACGTCCCGCTTATGCACGCCACGACCGTAGAGCCTGACGGGGAAGATTACGATAGTAAAAAGGAAGGAAACTACCAGGAAATAAAGCGTCCTGGGACGAATCAGCACGAGATCGGCCGGGTCGGTAAAACGAAAAATGCTCCCAAGCCATTCAAATATCAGGAGGTGGATTACCAGATCCACCGCCGCCACCGGCACGCTGTACAGCCAGAATTCCTTGGAACTAAAAGTCTTTGCGTTCATTGGTTAATCATTCACATCTCAGATATCCGGGCATCCAGCCAGATGAACTTGGAGTTATATGTTTCAATCAGCTCCTCTACCGCGGCGTCAAAGGGCAGGCCGTCATCGTAATTCCAGCCCGCTGATATTGGCCATAGAGCTATGTTTATGTCATTGGATATCCTGATTGCGGACGCTACCGAGCGTATGTGGTCGGGAATGGCCTCAAAACGAGGTTTCAAAAGCGTCCAGCGCTCCTTGACTATGGAAACGAACGCAGGATCCTCAAAAAGCCGCCCATAGTAAATGGCGTCCTTGACCATAAACCGATTGGGCTGCCAGCGATTAAAGCTATAATCAAAATCCCATACGGGACCGGCAGTGAGCTTACCGAGCGGGTCTTTGTACATATAGCAGCTTTTGGGATGATTAGGCTCGCTGTTCTTGGCAAGTTCATAGACAAACCACCAGTCGGCAAACGACTCGAGGTCCATGTAAGAGGCATACTCCCTGTTTTCCGGCCAGCCCTCCCGGTAAAGCTCGGACTCCATCGAATTGACATATTGCTGAAACCATTCAAACTGCTCCGGCTGCAATGCATCTTCATCGGGTTCCTTGAACATATACGGAAGATCCCTGATGGCGGACTTGAATTTATTCACCTCGTCATAATAAGTGTCAAGCTCCATCAGGAAACCACCATCGGAGATATTTACCCGGTTCTTGTCTACCTTGATCTGCTCGCACAGGTAATAATTACCAGCATGCTTTCCATTCAGGACCAGTTCCACGAATTGCCCGCGCGGAGTCCAGGAGAGGCCGCTTTCCCTGGATATCTGGAATGCAGTTTCGGTTCTCATCAGAGTCCTGTCCAGCCAGTTTGCCAGAAGCACCCAGCGCTTGTGCTGCGGCATCCCCAGGATTTCCGCTTTCTTGTTAAGCTTCAGGGCATAGGGCTTTTTCGGGAAAACCCATGATGTGTTCCCGCGTCCCCTTATCTGGAGTTTTTTATCACTGTAATTGACTTTCCCATCGGCATCGTATATGGTTATAGCGGAATTTTCGGTCCAGACTTCTTTACTGGTAATGGCTGATTGCCCGGGAGTTTCGATGCAGACCACCGGCAAATGTGAAGTATAAACGTACACCGTATACTCATTGTCCCCAACCAGGTATGTAACAGGTTTGCTGAAATCCTGGCGGGAGGAACCGCTATACTGAATATCCCTGCCCACATAGACATAAGAACCACCAGTGGTAAAGCTGGGGACAAGTGAAGTGACATCAAATGCCAGGGGGGTCTTTATAGTAATCGTACTACCGTCAATGGTCGCCTCGACATCGCCCAAAAGGCCGGGATTGTTTTCCTTGAGGAAGCGGAATCCAGTCATGATATTGTGGGAGCGGCAGACTTCCAGGACAGAAGATGAAATCTGGACATCACGGCCGGCACCGTCATTGACCGATAATACCAGGGAAACATAATCGTCATAATCGGCATCCATATTCAAATCCTGGATATAGGCACGGTACTGCCCCGTCTTCTTCTTTCCGGAGGCATCATATACCTGCTCAACCCGGGTAAGCCTGTAGTTTGAAGGAATGGTGACATAACTGCCGGACTTCGTCGCATTACCAATCCTGTCCAGCTCAATTTCGCAATTATCAGAACCTATGTGGAAGTTGAATGCTGCGTCCGAGGGATTAACCCGGAACTCGAAACTTGCCGTAAACTCTTTCGCAAGGCTTATCTTCTGGCTTAATATGGCTATGCTTGCCGGAACAATCCGCCTGGTAGGGAACAGGAATGAATGGCCCGAGTTGAGCGTTGCGTAAAAAAGATGATGCACATCATCGAATACCAGGGCCCGCAGCGTGTTCAGATCATCCCGGGAACACGGCGCCCCGAACGAATCCAGCGTTTTATCCGGATCGTCTGAACTATAGGTTTCATAACGCAGATAACCGGAATCCCCTTCTCCGAGTCGGACCATGATACAGGATTTTCCCTCAAAAGCTCCCGCCTCTATGTATGAACCGTTCCCGTCCATGAGGCGCCCGATATTCTTTCCGTTATCAAAAGACACACTCCAATAGTCGTCCTGTCCAAGATAAAGGCGGGGAACGACGGAATGCTGCGAAATGATTACAGACTCGCCGCCAACGAACTGAAAAACAAGCGAATTATCGGCCGACAAGGCAATCCCCTCAAGGGTCTCCTGCCTGTATTCAGCGAGGCGCAGACGCTGTATCTCACCGTTGACTTCAGGTTTAAGGCTGACGAAGGGTGATGCGATATCCGACTTGCCATCGGTGACAGACAGACATGCATTAAACGGAACAAGGCCGGAGAAAAATTCTTCCGGCAACCCTGCACCATTCACCGTAATAACGGAAATGCCGTCCTCCACTTTGTACGATGTAAGCGGAATTTCAAGAAAGTCAACCGGAGCCTTGGTTTGCCCGGCAGGAACCGCCCGGAAAGAGAAGGCAGACAAGTCTGCGCTCTCGAGCTTCATGGCTGCAGCAAGCGGGCGGATTTCCAGATAGACCTCCGTAGATGCGTTACCTATGGCAACGGAACCGTCAGAAAAAGTCGGAATCAGATTAATCGACTGGATCATTCCCAATATTTCCGACAGCGTCGCATCTATACCGTCAAGCCGGAGCAGTATATCGGACAACTTCCCGTTTATAGTGCTGATCTCGCCCATTATCTTATCGTTGAGTTCTTTAACCCTGGCGAGAATTATTTCATTCAACGTACCGTTATTGGTCTCTATTGCATCTTTGATTGCCTTTTGATACGCTTCCGTTATCTCTTCCTTTTCCGTTGCCAACTGAGTCCTGAGCCCTTCAATCTCCCCGGCAAGCTTGTCATCCCCATCCTTCACGCTCTTTTCCAGCAGCGCAATCTTTGCATCGGTTTCAGCAATGGTATAATAATTTGCAAGCTGCTCATTCACCCACTTTTTCATCCCCTCTTCGCAATCCGAAATTTTGTCCAAAGTCTCATCGCGAAGAGCCTGGATATCAGAAGACAAGGAATTGGCTATGGACTGGATATCCGCCTTAATTCCGGCAACATCTTCTGCAAGTGCATTATACTGTTCGAGGGTTGAAAATGTAGCGGCAGCCCAGTCTTTTGCGGACTTTAATTCGCCGTTTAGATACTCCCTAAGTCCCGCTATGCCCGTTTCAAGTTCCGTCTGCCTCAGCTTCAAGTCTTCAATGGCAAGGTTAATTTGAGAGAGTTGCGTTTCCGCATCCTGTTCCAACTCCGCAACCTTCACCTGCAATGCCTTGATAAGCTCTTGGACGGATTCATCCGTCGATTCCAGGGATTGTATGGAGTTTGAAACATTCTGCAACTGCTCAGTTATGGTGGCAATACGCAGTTCCCCCTCCTCGATGCGGTGCAGGGATTCATTGAATTCCTTTTCCGACACACATGCAGAAAGGAAAAAGACAACAGGCAAAAAAGAGAGGCACTTCTTGAATATGGACATTGTAGATGCGCGAAAAAGCTTTATTACTCTATACTTATCTTTTACAAAGATAACAATTAATTAATATACATTACGTATCCACTCCTGCATAAAACGGTCAGTGATACTGAACTCCTTGTTCCGCCCTTCATTCTCGTAAGTAATCAGTTGTTTCTCAAGAAGCTGCGCCACCGCATACTGGACAGAACTCGGAGATTTGAGCGAATGCTTTTTCACAAACGCCACGGAAGTAATACCTTTTGCTTTTCCCTCCCTGGCAATGGCGACAAGCACCTCTTTCTGCTGATAATTGAGTTGATTCATCATCCCCGCATAAGCCTGTCCCTTCTCATATAGTATATCGGAAAGCAGTTGATCAGTATCCGTCGAATCAACTGTTTTTCCCAGGTCCAGATAGGCAATGGCATTGTGGAGTATATTATGGACATAGTAGGTATGTCCATCAAACATCCTATATATGTAGGAAATAGCTTCTGGGAGAATATTCCTTCCAGTTTCCCCGAAAGCCCTTACCGCAAAATCCATATAAATATCTTCGGGAATCCTGTCCAGATACAATTGTTGCGCGCTGTTATAAAAAGGTTTTGCCGCAGAATTAAACATTCTCTCCAGCACATGTCGGTTGCTCCCCGCAAAGACGAAACGACAGTTACTCATCTTTTGGATATAGGAACGCAGAAGCGCCTCTACATTTTTTTCCGGATAGGTTGCTATCTGCTGAAATTCGTCTATCGCAAAAAAACAGGGCTTTCCTGCTCCCTCCAAATAAGCAAAGATTTCCTCTATCGTCAGCATCGGAGAATGTATATCTCCCAATTTTACGTCAAATGAAGGGCTGCCTGACACAGGGTCATACGTAAAACTACCGGAAAGCGAACGTAAGGCGGAGAGGAATTTATCCAACGCAGACTTGCCTTTGGGGACGAGTGTCGAACAAATTTCCTTCCCAAGGAAAAGCACCAGTTCCTGCAGGCTGCTGGTCGGAAAGATATCAGTATAAAAACAATAGTAATTATCTCTAATCTCAGGCTGCTGAAACAGATGATAAATCAATTGCGTTTTCCCCATTCTGCGGGGAGAAGAAAGCAACACATTGGCACCGTTCACCAATGTTTTCGTCAGCCATTCAGTTTCCTTCTCGCGATCGCAAAACCAACGTTCAGGAATAATGCCGCTAATATAAAAAGGATTCTCCATAGCACTCCACTTTCTTGCAAAAGTAGGCGAAAAATTTCAATTATACAAATTCTATAATAGAAAATGTATAATTAGATCTTACGCCCCTATCAATTTCGCTGTGCCCTTATTCGACAACAGTATCCTTGTTATAATGTACGATACGGGGAATACCATAATAAACAATATCAGTGGTGCAATTATATAGTGCTCTTTCATCAATGCCTGCGACGAAGGAATATAGTATATAATTCCCCAAATCAATATATGATGAATAATGTAAATACCCATGCTGCACCTGTCAAGGCTTAAGATAACAGTTGATGGCCGGGAAATATAACAATGCAGGATAGTATATACAAAAACAAAAAATATAATCATCGGGTACTTCGAATACAGACCGCTTAGGGGAAGGATATTACCGGCAATATAAACTGCCAGCGAGAGCGATATTATCACAACAAAAGATGAAAGGACGGGGCTCAATTTATTAATTTTTTCCTCCCATTCTCCACTAACCATCAGAAAACCTGTTAGAAATGACGGCAGATAATGCACAATCTCCCGCCAACGGAATAAATTCAGAGTATCCGCCCGGACCAATCTGTTAATTGTGGGCTCCAGCAATACGAAGAATACCACCACCAAAAACTGTACAGGAACAGCCATCGCAGCGAGTCTCCTGACAAATATAGCAGAAACCACAAAGGTCCCGAACAGCATCATCAGGAACCACAGATGATACACTCCGCAGAAAAATGACAGGACAGGCTTTTCGCACGGGAATAACACAATCGAGACAATGGACCATACAATCAAAGGAATAAGGAGCCTGGTAACCTTCTTCTTTAATATGCTCCCCAATCCACGGCCGTTATTTTTATTCAGGTATGAATTTGCGAACAAAAACCCGGATATAAAAACAAACATATTCAGGGCGATTTCACACACACTTCTCCAATACTGAATATTTGAGTACAGGACTTCATGTTGGAAAGTCCATACCCCATAATAGCATATACAATGATACGCCACAATAAATATCATTGAAAAGACCCGTAGACGGGAAATCGCCTGATTCATTACGGATTAGTTCTATTACAATTAAACCCCAGCCGATCTTTTTCCCCGCGAAGGAAGCGGATTATCTGAAAATTTCGCCAATGCAATTCAACATAAACTTTGTATTACCGATGACATACCGCCGCCACATACGGCGCGGTTCCTTCATCAGACGGTATAGCCATTCCAAGCCGGATTTTTGCATCCACAATGGAGCCCTGGAAACAGTGCCGGCATAAAAATCGAATACTGCGCCAATTGTTCCGCAATGGCAATGGATATCAAGTTCCTTCCAATGAGAAAAAGTCCATTTTTCCTGCTTAGGTGCAGTCATGCCTATCCACAACAAATCCGGAGATGCAGCATTCACCGCCTTTACCATGGACTCACTGTCCTCCGGCGAGAATTCGGATTTATACGGAGGGGAATAACTCTTGACGACGATATTTGGATAATCTACTGCACAACGCTTGTGAATCTTTTCCAAAACAGCATCGCCACTACCCAAAAAGAAACACACTCCACCTCGCTCATTCAATCTTTCCATCTCAAAAACAAAAAGGTCCCAACCGGCGATACGTTCCTTAGGCCGGCTCGCAGCCTTGAGCAGACGGCAGGCTATAACTATACTCATCCCATCAGGAATAAGATAATCGCCTCCATGCAAAGCATCGGAAAACGCCAGATCTTTCCTTGCAATATTGTATGAATGGGCATTGATGGTATTAATCAACACTTTTCCTTCTGGAATCCTGGACAGGGATTCTTTTCCGGGAAGAATATTCAGGGATCTGAGAGATATCATTTTCGTCTGAGCATTCTCTGTAATGAATTCACGATAATCCGATGCCACCGGTCACAGGAATCTTACTCATAGTTCAGCCTATTAGTTCTTTATACAATTGTGCGATTTGACCGTTGATTTTTTGCACGTCAAACGCTTCGGAAATCAACTTCCGCGCCCCTGCCGCGAGCGAGGCGCGCAACGCTTCATCCCCCATCAGTTTCTCCAGGCAGGCGGCGATGGAGCCGATATCACCCGGCGCACATAGCAGGATATTTTCCCCGTCCCGGGCAAAATCCACCACCCCACCAACAGGAGTAGTGACTACGGGAATACCATAGCCCCATGCATCCAGGACGGCCATCGGGAAGCCTTCCTCATAACTGGGAAGACAAAAAACGGAGGCCTCCCTGAAGACCTTGTCCCTCTCTTCACCGTCGACCCAGCCCAAAAAACGGCTTTGTCCGTCAACGCCCAATTTTTCAGCAAGGATCCGCGCCTCATCGACTTCTCCATTGCCGGCAAAAGTCAGGTACCAGTCAGGGAAACGGAGCGCGATGCGCGAAAAGGCTTTAATCAGATCATTGGGGCTCTTGCGCTTACATAGCGTCCCGGCAAAAAGGATACTGTGAGTTCTGTCAGCGGAGTTCAATTCCGAAATATACAGGCACGGATTATATACAACCCGCACCTTTCCGGAGACCTGGAACGTGTGCTCTACAAAGTCCCGGCAAGTATTGGACAGGACGACAATACGGTCCGCCCCGGAGAACAGAAGCCTATACAGGCGGAAACACCTTTTATCGACACTCTCTGTATGAAAATGAACGATAATCTTTTTACCCAGCCACCGTGCGGGCAAATAGAACAGTAGTTTTCGTCTGGCGGACATAGGCGCACTGAGATGAATATGGACCAACTGTGCGAATGGAAGAAGGAATAGATATTGCAAAAATCCTGTAAGTAATTTCCAAAGTTTGGCCACAGCGCCCCTGTCAATATGCGTTTCCACCCAATGGCAACGATATTGCGTCCACTGCTCGCCGGTTTCATACGCGCGAATCACAGAAGAAATACCTCCTCTGGTCTTTCGGGACGTCGCTACTATTAGTACCTTATACATGTCCTGCAAGTTAATAATTATCCGGCAATTTCAACAAAGCTCCCAATTCAAGATCCTGCGAGTATTCCGCAAAAGGTCGCAACCCACCCCAGTCGTAGAACGTAAATTCCCCAAAGTAAGGCTGCCCGCCCACTTCAAAGAAATCCACCCTTACGAAAGGCAATCCCTCACTCAGCCTTGCAGCCATTTCCCTCATCATATCAAAGGATTCCGGCTTCCGAAACTCTGGCTGGAAGCGTTTGAACCCATGATTTACAGCTACGGGATTGAAATCCATGTCATAGAAATTCTCAAAGACCTCACGATCCTTGATGGTAATGTACATATAGCGGGGAACCCCGCCGAAGCACCAGAATTTATAGTCCAGGTTTACGGAAGCGGCTACGTTCCCGTCGGCTAGGAAGCGGTCGGCAAGGACACGCGGCTGGATATTCTTGTAAACCCATTCCCGGAGTGCCGGGAAATAATTTTTCCGCATCTTGCGTTCTATCTTGCCCACGATCCTTTCCCTGTCGAACCTCTCCTTGTCGGTACAGATGAAAACTCCCCCGCTGTCGTGCGTGCATTTCAAAACAAATTGCCGTGGAAGGGAATCAAAGTCAATCTGCTTTGCTGAATCCCAAACCCCGAGACAAGGCACAATATACTGTCCGCCTATGCGTTGCGCTACATATTCCTTTACCTCATACTTGTCCGCCAGCCTGGTCAGAATCGGATTATGGTAATGGAGCTTCAGCCAGTTCAACTTCTCGTTGAAAGTCCGGGGGGCTTTAAGATTGAGCCGGTAGCCTCCGCTCAAATAAAAATACAGGCGCAGATAACATTCACTATCATCGGGAAAAAAGCGGCTGAGGCGTCTGAGAATTCCTGTCAACGTCATACTTCAAAGCATTTTACGAATTCCTCCGGGGAGGCAGATTTATAAGTATAAGGAATATTCTTGAGCAACAATGAGGCTTCCATCGCCTCGGCGAGCGCCTTCTCGTCGTCTACATCCACCAGATGTCCGTTAACACCGTCACTGACCACACGGGAAATTGACGGGATACAGCGGGTTGCAACGCATGGGACACCCAGATACTGCGCTTCAATCAGGGCATTGGGCAGGCCCTCCCATTTTGAGGAAAGCACAAAGCAGTCGGAAAATTTCACCCAGGGGACAGGATTGCTTTGGAATCCTGCAAAGTGCACAGCGTCAGCAAGTCCCTTTTGGGCCACAATCTCCTGCAGGGAGCGGAAATATGCTTCGTCAAAATGGATATCACCGACTATGGTCAGGCTTGCATCAGGGACACGTTCGCGCAGCAGGGCAAACGCACGCAGCAATTCCTTTTGCCCCTTCTGCTCGGTAATTCGGGCGACATTCACGAAACGGGGCCCGCAGTCCTGATATGGATTGGAAGCGGTCTGTGAGCGTAAATCCAAAGAAGCCGTATCCGGCGCATTGTAAAGTGCGACCGCTCTTTCTGATGGTACGCCAAACCGGGCAATGGCTTCATTGCGGAGTTCTTCAGTCTGGCATATGACCGAGGAGGCCTTCCGGTAGAAAAGGCGGGCAAGGATTCTGGCTAAAATATCAGCGTTGCTGATAGCACTCAACTCTCCTCGGATGACGGTTCGCGGAATACCGGCAAGTTTCGCGGCAAGGATGGATCGGCCATTGAGATATTTGAACGAAGAGAATACGGCATATGGCTTCTCCCTCCGGTATAAATGCCAAAGTTTGAACAGACCGCCCTGCCATATATGACCGACTCGAATAAAATGAATTTTTCTCCCATTAGGAAGCAATCCCCGGATCTTATCAATACCCGGACCTATTACTACAAATTCGACATCGAAACGCTCAACGGGAAGATAGGAAGCGATACGCACGGTCTGATGCTCCGCTCCACCTATGCTATTGGGTAATATAACCAGTACTTTCCTCATAAGATAGCCTCAAGTATTCTTTCACCGTTGCACCGGAAGTCGAAAGTACTACGGCAGAGCGCTTTCCCCTCCTCTCCCATACGGCGTGACACACTCATATCGGACAGGCATGAGGAGATGGCAGCAGCAAGCGCAGCAACATCCCCGCATGGAACCAACCGAGCATTTTTCCCATCCTCAAGATAGTTCTGCGCCTCCCCTACACGAGTATGGATAATCGCTTTTCCAGCAGCCAAATATTCTCCCAGTTTAGTGGAAAAACCGCTGCGGTTCTGAAGATTATCCGGTTTGTTGATGATAACGAGGGCTGCCCGCGAAAGCCAATCCCTCTTGTCGTTTCCCTGCACATATCCGATGAATTCCACCTGGGATTCCATGTGATATTCCTTGATTATCTCCATTACCCGTACCGGATTCTGTGCTTCTGCAATGCTTCCGGTTGACACAAAACGCGCTTTTACCCCGTAGTCCCTCAACGCGCGGCCAAAAGCTTCCAGCATATCACAATAGCCATCCTTTTTATCATATAACGTACCGCAATGGAAGACATATGGCACCGGCTCGAGCTCAGAACGGTCCGGGACATCGAAAGCCTCAAAATCGACCAGTATCGGGACCTTGGCCATCCGGCAGTCTGGAGAGCATCGTGTGCGGGCAAAAGAAGCAAGATACTCCGAAATGGCAATAACCCCATCGAAGCGCGGGAATAGCCTATTCATAACATATTGACGCTCCATCTTATCCTTTAAAGAAAGCCTGTTATCAGCTTCGTAAGGATACTCGCACAACTCGGAAACAAATTTTATCCTGGCGAACCGGCACCACGACAACAGACAGGTAACAAGGAAAGGATGCCCGTCCAGATAGCCGATGACGGCATCTCCATCCGTCAATTCCCTTTTCAAGAACCGAAGGGTAGCAAACACGTCAAGGAAATCGCGCAGACTTCTCATAAAAAGTCCCCTGGAACGTAAAGGCGTTCCAGAAACATAGTGGTAGGAAATGTCATAAAACAGGCCGTCCGCCTCCGTATTCGCAGGGTGGCGTCCATAGACCTCCGTACGTTTGGCAATCACTACCTTGACGTTTATACCGCAAGCCTTAAGTGCACGGGCATAATTACCAATACGTGCACTTGCCGCCATTCCAACGGGGAATGATTCACATGTTACGATATATATCTTCATAAATGCCAATCAATGTATCAGCATTGACAAGGGGACTGTGACGTGCTGTCGCTTCCGCCCTCTCGGAAGCGGACAAGGAAGAACAGTCATCTGATAGCACTTTCTCAATAAGGGTAGCCAGGTAGGCGGTATCTTCAAAATCATACAGGAAACCACTCCTTCCATCTTTTACCATTGAAGGCGTTCCGCCACGCCTGCTGGCGATTACCGGAACACCGAGCAATTGCGCTTCGCCTATGGAGTTGCTGCTGTTTTCCAAGGCCGACGGACAAATGAAGACGTCCGCAGAGAGCATTGCGGCCTTCATTCCGGAAGCGTCCAGCGGCCCAAGAAAGCGGAAATATTCACTTACCCCCAAATGACGCATCAGACGGTTGAGGTAAAGACCATAACTGCGAATCTTTATACGTCTGGAGAACGAGGACTTATCCGCAATATTATAGCCGGCAACCCATACTTCCGGTTTTTTCCCCATTATGGACACCGCCTTTACCAACTGATGAAAACCTTTCAAAGGATAGCTCGCCTGACTGACAAAAGCCCTGTAATTTCCATTATGACGCCACTCGTCAATGTAGAATTCAGACCTCAAGGTTTCATTGCAGAAGTGGTATGAGGCTGAAGGATTAACAGATTTTACAAACGCCCTGTCCCAGTCTGTCCTGCCAATTACATGAGATACGGAACGCAGTATTTCCCTTTCAAAAACGGACCGCCTTTTGAAATCCCTTGCCTCCGCCCAGACAGGCTCAGCTTTAATTATATCCCGAAGGCTCGTATTCAACAAAATCTCCCCACAGGACATCCCGTCAAAGTAATGGGCTGCACACTCCGTAATGATACCCTGAAGCGATACAACTACTCCGGACTGACCGCACGCCTTAAGATATGCCAGACCATGTGAAAATTCTGTTCCATGGATATGCACAATATCGGGCACAAACTCCTTTTTGACTTCCTCCCAAAAGGAAAAATACTCCGGATTGTCCGTTGTATTCCCTTGTCCGACTGGGAGGAGATAATAGGTGCATCCGCCGCCTTCCATGCGAACCAAATGGTCCACTTCGGCACTTACTGACGCAATTCCAAGTTCAATCCCCCTCTCGCTTAATGCCTTAGCTGAGGCCGACATCCAACCGCCCGAGGCCCGGAGAATGCCATCACCGCCCAGCAGTTGTTCCACCTCAGGCAAAACGATATTCGTGATCCACAATACCCTCATACTTTCCGGCTACTTTGGGAAAACTGAAAACAAACGCTGACGATAAGCCAGAAGATAACAGTCCGGACTGCAAAGAAGGATACGGGATTGGTCATATACATCTCCAACAGATAAACAGGAAGGAAACAGGCAAGTCCCTGAAGGAGCGTTTTCCCAGATTTAAGGCCTTTTATAAATGCAGTGAACAGGAAGGCCAAAATCAACAGGACATATATCAATCCACCCTTCAGTATCATATGAAGGTATCCTGTTTCTATTCCCTTTCTATCATAAGTAATACTGTTTTCTTCCGCATTCTCTACCAACTGGTAATACGCGCCGTCCATACCTCTGCCAAAAATCCAGTCACTTGCCGGCGCTGACGACATATCAACCAAAAAGAGCAGTTCCACCCGGCTGCGGGTATCATCTTTGGCTCGGTCAATAAGACGGCTAAAAACAGATTGTGAAAGGGACTGCCAACCGGCCATAACGGCCCCGAAGAGCAGAACGGCCGCCACGATTCCGCCCAAAACGACCTTCCGATTGGAACGGAACAGTGCCAGATTCCCAACGATAAAGGCTATTCCAAAATACAAGACCAAAGATACAATGACATTCCGTCGTGCATTCAGCACCATCAATAGCAGATAAATAAAATATATTACCAGTACCAGCAGGTGCTTTCTTCTTGATAGCTTGCTATGGAAAAGCAACAACACCGTCCCATAAAAAGGAAGGTAAACTCCGATGGCTTCTCCGTAATGTTCCTCACGTACAAGTTCTGTAATATTCAGAAGCCATATAGGGATAATCAACAACACGGAGAAAAAAAGCACGTTAAGAATGGATCGGAAATATCTGCGATTTGGAAGGGAAAGTATTAAAAACGGGAGAGTATATGCCAGTATGCCATCATCCCCGTTTAGGTTGTTCATGACAATCTCCTTCAGCCCACCGCCAAAATGACCCCTTGCCATGATCCCTATACAATTCAAGGCGAACAGCAAGATAAGGAATAGCGTCCACCCACGATAACGTACTCCAGCTCCCTTCGCCCATACTATTAGAGTGCAGCCAAACATCCCTGCCACGCAAAATATCTCAAAAATACGTATAAGCGTGGTGAAAAGAAACGGGGAAAGCAGCTGGTCGGCTGCCAATCTGAGGGCAATGAATACATACACCCATATTACCAGTTTCTCTGTATTCATACTCTATTGTGGTTCCGGATTAAAGACAGATACTGTATCGGAGCCAACAGCAATCCGTTGAAATTGGCGATTACCGACGCAACCAGAATGGATTTGACACCCCAGCCCCATGCGATAAAAAGCATGCAGAGTCCCAGAAAAACCAAGGGGGAAAAGATACATGCTATTGTTTGGACCTTGAGAACTCCGGCTCCATTAAGCACATGCACGAAAATGGAACCGAACATCATGACAAGATTGAAAATCATCACCCAAAGGGACACATCGAAGGGAACACGGACGCTGTCCCCCACCCAAAACCGGTACAAAGGGGATGAAATTGCAAGCATCAACATCGAGCCGGCAAAAAAAAACAGATAAAGAATCATATACTTCTTTACCATGTTGCGCACCCAATCTACCTCACCCCGGGTGAAAGCATCCGTCACCGCGGCCCATACCGGCGTAATCATCGTCACCCAAAACATAAAGGGTACGTTGAAATACTTATAAGCAATGTTATAGGCCGTAACCTCCGTAGGACCAAAATGGCGGATGATCAAGAAATTCGTCATCTGGTACTGTATCACCCCGGCAATCTGGATTATGAAGAACATAACACCCAGTTTAAACAACTCCGGAGCCAAAGAAAAATCCACAGAACTCAAAGAAGGGCTAATCTCACGGTAACGTCCTCTGAATAGCGTAACGTTAAATACACCCACAACAAGAATGGGACAAAGACACAGCGCCAGACAAAGTTTTACGAGACTTCCGTCAGTAGTACGGGTTAGTATAAAAATGACAAGCAGGGAAAGCAACTGCTGCAAGAATACCCTGAAAGACTCGGCTGCCGGTCGTTGATCCGCCAGCATCACCACATTGATGGTGGAAAGGATGAAGTTGATGCAAAAATAAGTAATGACGATGCAGACGGAGATGAGAAGGCCGTTCACGGAAGAGGCGGGAAGGCCCAGCAGATCATACCAGTCCAACATCGGCGCCACAATCAGCATCAAAACCATCAAGGGAATGAAAATCAGCGATAAAAGGGCGTAGGTCGTGCTGACAAAACGCTTGGCAAGAGGGATATTCCCATGCGCCAACGCCTCCGCCAGCTTATTCTTGAGACCATTATTGATTCCTATATCAAAAAAACTCACCCACGCCACCATTGAACTGATGGCCAGCCAGATACCGTAGGTATCACTGTCCACATAACGAAGCGTCAAAGGGACAAGCAAAAGCCCAATGAGAATATTGCCGCCCTTGATTAACACCATGGCGGCAATATTCTTCCTGGCCTTGACGGACCTCAGGTCTCCCTGATTGAAGAACGCTTTCAATCTGCCTTCCAGCATAGTACGCCGAAAGAAACCAGTGCCCCCAGCACAAACCAAAGCATCGCCAGCTTTACCTTGGACGGACTGCCCTTATGCGGCGCCATACCGGGCTGGATGACCACCAGCACCGGAGCTTCCATCTGCACCTTGGCACGCGCCATTAAAAGGTTCTGTGCCGTCTGGTTATACATCTGGAATTTCAACGACGCCTCGTTCTGCAGGCGCTGCTGTTCCACCATGGAACTTTGCATCACGAAGCCCTTATGGGAATCCACGTAACGGGAATATTCCCGCTGCGCCCTAAGATATTCCGCCTTGGTTTCCTCTTCCACAGCTTGGTAATATTCCACAGACTCCTGCGCCTTTTCCATTCGATAGGCAATAACGAAGGCTTTGAGATTATTGATGATTTGATTGGCCATTTGTGCAGCAATCACACGATCCTGCATCTTGACTTTGATCTTCAGCACATAGGTCTTCTTCTCTACTGTGGCGGAAACACTCTTGGAAAGAGCCATGGCTACACGCTCCTGCTCCTTGGTTAGCCTTACGCGGGACACCGACTCATGTCCCTCTGCATCGTCAAACGGGTCCTCCTTCGCAAAGAGGCCCTTCACCCAGTCCATCGCTACATGAGGGAAACCCAGGATGGCTCCCCACCAAGGAGCCTTGGTGTAATTGAGCATATAATCGTAGAGGTCGGTATGCACCAGGGAATCGCGTGTTTCAACGACAACAGGCATATCAAAGAGGTCAATCATGAAGTTCTGGGACTTGATGATTTCCGGATACAGATCCGGATGCATGGCATCCGTCATCGCGAGGGTATTCATATTGAACCCCGCAAGGCTCGCCAGTGAGCTCAGGCCGGAAGAATTACCTCTTGTGATAAGTTCCGGAGCCACCACGGCCTGGGAGACGAACTCCTTGGGCTTGCTGAACCCGATCATAATCCCGAACAGGGAACCGACAAAGGCCCAAAGAAAAATCTTTTTCCAGTTGTCCCGGAAAAGATGGACGTACTTATCGATATCGAAGCCGCCCTGCGCCTGGGAAGAAGGGGCGGAAGGGGTGCCGTCTTCGAAAATATCGTCGTCAAAATATTTGTCAGCCATATTACCAACTGATTTATTTCTTGAACAAACTGACGATTGTTGCAATCATCGTGGTAACGGATGCCGCCGATGTACCTATGGCCAGCCACTCACCGGTAGTCATCTTGTTGTGTTCCGGACGATTCGGCACTACAATCTCAGCACCCGCATCAACCTTGGCGCCCATACCCACGGACACCGTTCCGTTCATGTGCACGACATAGGTTTTGATACGCTTGGCATGCGTGGAGAATCCACCAGCCTGTCTTACATAGTAACGCACGGGTTTTCCCTTGATGAACTGCACGGTATTGGGGTACAGTACTTCACCCTGGATGCGGACCGTGGAAGTATATTCAGGAATGATGATTTCATCGCCGTCCCGCAGTATCATATCGTAGGAAGAACCAGGATTGGCAAGAGCCTTGTCCAATTCAAGTCCCACGCTATACAGTTCAGAAACCATGATTTTCTTAGTATTGATGGAATCCCTGCCTGTATTCTGGTTGATTATACGGGACATGGTCATCCGTACATTGCGCTCGTACTGGCTGATCTTCCGTTTGAGCATTGCACCATGTACATCGCCCATATTGGTAGGGCCGCCGGCACGGCGGATCAGGTCGCTCAGGCGTTCTTCAGTGCTCTCCAGTGCATACTGTCCCGGAAAGTTCACTGCTCCTGAAACGGTTATGATCTTCTGTTCTACGAAGGTGGGGCTCTTGCGCACGGCAACCACATCAAAGGGTTCAAGCTCGAACGCAGGGTCTCCTTCAACCATCAGGCCGTCTTCTATGGAGAAAGTAAAAATCAGGGCAAGTGTATCGCTGGCTTCCGTACTTGAAGGATTCTGGATACGGCGTGAAACATCCACCTTCACGGAAGATGCTCCCTCGGTAAGGCCTCCTGCAAGCAGGATCAGGTCCTCAACGGTCGTATGCTCCGCATACTGGTATTTGCCGGGATTGAGCACATAACCGGTAATAGAGAAATCCCCCTTGGGGTATACTTCATTCACATTGGCAACGACAAGCACGTCATTGCGGCAAAGCATTATGTCAGGGACGTTACCTTCCATCACCGCACCTATCGGGACTGCAATCAGTTCGAGCGAACGGTCCGGCTTCTCACGGATAATCTGCGCACGGTTGAGGAAGGCGTCGGGCAGCAGTCCCCCAGCGTGCTGGATCAGCTGCCGTACGGTGGCAATATCACCGCCAAGTTCAAAAGAGCCCGGGCTGTACACGGCGCCCTGGACTTCCACCACGTTCTCAATCAGCTCCGTACGGTTGACATTGACATAGGTAGAATCACTGTCCTGGATACGGAAAGAAGCAAAATCCGACTGTTTTACTGTAAACATCCTGCGCCGGGAACCATCTGTACGGGAGACATTGACCACAGCGTCATACGCATCACCGGTAAACCCGCCGGCAAAGCGCACAAGGTCGGCAACAGTCTCTTCCGGCTTGAGTTCATAAAACATCGGGCGCTTCACTCCCCCGTCTATACTGGCATGTGCCAGATAGGGCGGCACCAGGATAACGTCGCCTTCGCGCAAGGGTACGTTCTCACCCGGATCGGTTCCGAAAAGGAAGGAATAAATATCCACGGAAGCGATTTCCGCACCGGCCCGCATCACCTTTACGTCACGCAGCGATCCTACCGGTGTAATGCCGCCCGCCTTGTAAAGGGCATTGAGCACAGTCGTAAAGGCCGAAAGGCGGTAAGTACCGGGAATATTCACTTCGCCCAGAACACTGATCTGTATGGTGCGGATCTCGGACAGCGTCAGGCTCATCCAGGACGTGGGATGACTGCCACGCAGTCCAGCGAAATACTTTGACAGGGACGAGCGCAGCTTGGTCGTCGCATCCTTGATGGAAAGGCCGCTCACGCTCACGGAACCGACCTGCGGTATGCTGATTTTCCCTTCAGGGGTTACAGTAAGGCTATAAGAAGCTTCGCTTTCCCCCCAGATTTCTATGAGGAGCACATCACCGGGCCCAAGGATATAATCTTCCGGTGTGGCCGCATTCTCATTAGGTTCAAAAGAGAGCCGGCTGGCGCTGCTGAGAAAGTTCTGTCCGTAAATAATCTTACCCCCGTTCGGATAGCGGATTTTGGAAGGCGGCATAGAATCTTTCTTCTCAACAATAGCGTCGGTTGCGGGAATCACTCCCGGCATGGCGGTAGGCAGAACTTCCTTGCGAGCCGCAGCACCCTTGCGCTGCGCCGCCCTGTTGGTAGCCGTGGAAGAAGAAGAAGCCGTCTCCAACCGGTTGGAAGAGGTCGTAATACCAAAGGTACTAACCTTTCCCTCACGGTAACTCTTCATCAAGCGCTGGAGCTGCTGCGTGGACACTCCCTTTGAAAGAAGCTCCGTACCTATCTGGGATTCGGTCTTTCCGGCCGATACTCCCTCCATGATGTACTTAACGACAGCAGAATCGCTCATCTGCGCGCGAACGGCAGGAGCGGCCGCCATAAGCAGCAGGGCCGTCAGTAAGAAAGATATTGTCTTGCGCATATTTATATGATTGCACTATAGCACACAAATATACGCTTTCTTTTGCATTAAAGCAATAGCTCCAGCCTTTCCATCAGCTTCTCCCCCAGGCGCCCCTCAAGCATCTTCTCGAATATGCTTCTCTGATGAAGGTCTGTAGCGCACAGCGAATACATGGAGCGTTCCAGCATCCATTGCGCCTTTGCACGGGCTGTATTGCCATAAAGGCCGAGCAGGGAAGGGACGTTGAGCTGGAAGGTGATTCCCTCTGAATGAAGGCTTTCATAATCGGATTCCACCATATAACGATATCGCTCCGGGTGCGCCAACACCGGCTCGAATCCGGCTTTCCTGACACTCCGGAGCATATCCCGGAATCCGAGAGGAGGATTATAATATGATGTTTCCACAAGCAACTGTCCGCTTCCCAGCGGAAGCAGGTCGCCGCTTTCAAGACGTTCCTGAAACAGGCTGTCAAGCATATTCTCTGAGGCAAGATGTAACTCCACCTGACCATTATATGCATTCTTCAGCTCCGCAAAGCGCTCACGCAGGAACTCCGGGGTATTGGGGATATCCTCCATAATGTGGGGCGTAAGCCAGACCTGCGACACGCCGCTCTCCTCGTAGAGGGAAAGGATATCCAGACTGTCCTCCAGCGTCCGGAACCCGTCATCCACGCCCGGCAGGATATGGCAATGCCAATCCGTAAAACCTTCGAAAATACCTGACAGGGGGACTTGCTTTGTAAAATTGAAAAATTTCATCAGTGGCGGAAATTTCTGAGGCGGGCGGCGAGCGAACCGTCCATCGCCGATTTCATCATCCGTCTCGTACCCTCGAACTGCTTTAGAAGTTTGTTCACATCGGCTAGCGATGTGCCGGAACCGTCAGCGATGCGCTTGCGGCGGCTCCCGTTGATAGCTTCGGGGTGCGTTTTCTCATACGGGGTCATAGACAGGATTATGGCTTCGGTGGACTTGAAAGCATCATCCGGAATATCGATATCCTTCATTGCCTTGTCCATTCCCGGAAGCATTCCCGCCAGGTCCTTTATATTCCCCATCTTCTTGACCTGCTGTATCTGGTCATAGAAATCCGCAAGCGTAAACTGATTGCGGGCCAGTTTCTTATGCAGCTCGCGCGCCTGCTTTTCATCATACTGTTCCTGAGCCTTCTCAACGAGGGAGACCACGTCTCCCATGCCGAGTATGCGGTCCGCCACGCGCGAAGGATGGAACACGTCCAGGGCCTCCATCTTTTCGCCGGAACTGACGAATTTTATCGGCTTGCCCGTAACGGCCTTGACGGAAAGGGCGGCACCTCCGCGGGTATCGCCGTCCATCTTTGTCAGGACCACTCCGTCATAGTCTATGGCCTCATTGAACGCCTTTGCGGAAAGCACGGCATCCTGGCCGGTCATGGCATCCACGACGAAAAGGGACTCGGTGGGCTGAAGCGCATCGTGCATCTCCCGGATTTCGTCCATCAGTTCCTGATCCACCGTCAGGCGGCCTGCAGTATCGATGATGACCACGCTGTATCCCTCGGCCTTCGCTGCCGCCACGGCTGCGCGCGCCACCTTAACCGGATCGCTCTCCCCCTCCTGGCTGAAAACGGGCACCCCTACCTGAGCGCCAAGCGTCTTCAGCTGCTCGATGGCCGCAGGACGGAAGGTATCGCAGGCGGCAAGCATCACCTTCATACCCTTTTTGCTCTTGAGATAGAGCGCCAGCTTGCCGGAGAACGTCGTCTTTCCAGAGCCGTTGAGGCCGGCGACAAGGATAACCGCAGGAGAGCCCTTGACATTGATTTCCGACGCATCGCTTCCCATGAACTCCGCAAGGGCGTCATGTACGATCTTCACCATCATCTGCTGCGGACGCACGGCGGTAAGCACATTCGCGCCCATCGCCCGGGCCTTCACGTCGTCGCAGAATTCCTTTGCAACCTTATAGTTGACATCGGCATCCAACAGTGCCCTGCGGACCTCTTTCAGCGTTTCGGCAACATTTATTTCAGTAATCTTGCCTTCGCCTTTTAATATTTTAAAAGACCTCTCCAGCCTCTCCGATAAATTTTCGAACATTCTATTTCAATTTTTGTTCATTTGGAAATACCAGTTTAAAGTCGGAATCAATCTTCCGCCTCTCCGATGCCGGGACGAAACTCCAGCTGCCGAGCAGCGCAGGATTGGAATAATACGCAGGCGTCAGCTCACGTTCCGCCAGTAATGCCTTGTACATCAGCGTACGCACCTCCTCCTGCTTTTGGAGTATCCGCGCTTCCACGGCTTCTGGCTTAACCTCTTGCCCCGATGCCTTGAGGAACGCACCGCCGGAAGCCCTGTATGAATTCATCGCCACGCGATAACTGCGATCCGGATTAAAGGGACTGCCGTCTGCCATGGACTTGATTTTCACCCTTTCTCCGCGGGGACGGGTAACATCGACGGTATAGCATATCCCGGCAGCCGAATCGAAATTATACGTGCGATTGCGGAAAGACCAGCCGCGGGCCCCGGTGCGGGGATCGTCCCGCGGAAGGATTTTCAGTACGTGTCCTTCACTCCCGCCTATCCACTGGTCATATGCATACTCCAGATAATTGCGCACTTCGTTTCCGGTCATAGAAACAGTATAAAGCTGATTCTCATACGAGTAGAGCGTGAACATATCATTGAAAACCAACTGGCCGGCCTGAACCGTCTTGTTGTAACTCAACGGCGCGGCGATGGATATATCAGCCCCGGAAGCCCTCAGCTGTACGGTATGGATCAGGTTCAGATACGGGCTCTGCCCGCGGAATGCGTCCCGCGTGAACATTGTCCTGTCGAGAGTCGCCACGGGCTTGAGGGTAAAATCGCGTACGGCTTCGAAATCCGCACGGAACACGGCTCGGAGCGAGGTATCCGGCTTCATGACGTTGACGCGCAGCAAATCCGCCGATATCCGCCTTTCCTTCCTGGCATGTCTTCCACGACCTTCAACGACAGCCCTCGCAACATAGCGCAACCTGGCCCCGGAATTGATCATGCAGATGTTTTCACGCATCTCCACGCAAGGGTGATGGTCATGAGCGCAAATAATGACGTCCACGCCTTCCAGGGAATTGAGCAGTTCCAGTCCCTGGCTTTCAAGCTGCCGTCCGCTGCCGTCACCCGCACCGGAATGGACCGCGACCACCGTCACATCAGGCTTCAGACTCCTCTGCAAGCGGCTGACTTCTTCCTGGACAAACGGCACAAGCGACAGGAATTCTATCCCTTCCCATACTGACGGAGCAAGCCAATGCTTGATATTGGCATTCGTGCACCCCAGGACCAGCACCTTGAGCCCGGCCTTTTTAAAAAGGGCATATTCGCCGAAGTACGGCTCGGAATTAGCCCCGACCGCATTTGCAGCGAGGAAAGGGATGCCGAGCCCGGCAAACTGCCTTGCCACCCGGTCATACACTGCATGCCCTGGTTCTATATCGTGATTGCCTACAAGCACAGCATCATAGCCCGTCGCCGCAAAGATGCGGGGGCAGAGGTGCTCAGAGAGAGTATCGACAAAATTGAAATAATAGACACAGTTATCCCCCTGCAGGAAATCCCCCGCATCTATCAGCAGCACATTGTCCGCACCTTCCGCAGTCCGCACCGAATCGATCAGGGTCGATGCGGCAATCATCGACGGACGGATCTTCCCTCCGGCATAGGGAGTATCGAAAACTGCACCGTGGGTGTCGCCGGTGGAAAGGATGGTCAGCCTGCGGGGACTGCCGGAACAGGCAGCCAGCGCCAACAGGGTTGCACAAAGCAGGAATCTCGCTTTCATTTTCTAATCAGTTTATCAAGGTTGAACCTAAGACCCAGTATCTGTTGCCAGCCGCGGAAAGCCGGGAACAGGCCCGTAGGATTCCCGAGATGCAGGATAATGGCAACTTTCAGGTCCAGCCAGGGAAAAATTCGCGGCTCATAAAAGGCTTCGACCCGGTCGTAAAAAGAAAAACCGTTTATATGAGTATGGTAGAAGATTTCTCCGAAGTACAGGCTGCGTCCATAGGGCTCGCCATAGTCGGCTACGCTGAAAAATGGCATAAGGTCCTGTCCGTAGTAGAAACTGTTGCGGATTCCGGCATCCCACATCCTGGCGGTCTGGTCCGTCTGGAATCCGAAAGGGTAAGTGCGGCTTGTACGCACCGCCCTGTCCCACTGATAGGTTGCAATGGCACCGAGAGTCACATCCAGCTGCTGGAGGGGGGTCTTGGGGGACCACTTGGCATACAGGTGCAGCATGTGATTGTCCACCACGTTATTTGCCGTTTCAGAGCAGGCAAAATGATAAAACTGCGCAGCCCAGCAGGCGGAAAGCCCGTAGGGAAACTTGTACTCGCCCGCCGTCAGGATACGGAAACGCTCGCGGCTCGCAGCGGACTTTATCCCCATCCAGTCAAGCCCCAGTTCCGCATAGAGTTTCGGTGTGCGGTATTTGAAGAACAGACCTTCCAAAGAGCAGTCCTGAACCACATTACGGGTGGAGAAAAACGCCCCGATGTAATTCCCTTCCATGAACTCACGCGGGAACAAGCCGGCGATGCCCGAAAAATCCCCGGGTCCCAGTTTCGCGTCAACTCGATAAAAAAGGTTCGCCTCATCAATCAGCTTCAGGAAATCAAATCCCGGAACACCGAAATCGTGATGCACGATGAGCGACCCGAAGAGCGTATGGCGGATTTTCCCGTTCCCCTGATCCACACGCAGGCCCACTCCTGGCCGGAAATGCAGCATATGCATCGTTGAAGACGGTTCATAATACCCCTTGCTGTGATCGTATTCAGCATTATCGAACACGTACTCGAAATCCACGTCATAAATAAATTTTACGCGGGGACGCACCAGGCTGTCGGCCTGCTTCGCAGATACCGGGACAGACAGCAGGAACAGCAATGGCAGCAGAATATGGGCAATCGCATTTCTCATAATTTGCAAAAATAACTATTTTTGCGATATGAAATTCACCACCCCGGCAGAAATACGTCAATCCGACAAACTTATTACATTCGACGACGGCATCATGATGCTCGGCAGCTGCTTTTCGGACAGCATTGCCGACAGGATGAAGGCAGCGGGACTGAATGTCTGCGCAAATCCATTCGGAACCTTATACAATCCCGAATCGATAGCGGCGGCGCTCGAAAGGCTGGAAAGCGCAAATCCCTTTTCAAGCGGGGACTGCATCGAAATGGGAGCCGGAGCCGGCAAAATCTGTTCTTTCAGCCACCACACATCCTTCGCACGCGCTACGGCGGCGGATTTTCTCGAAAATGCGAATACCGCCCTCGCCGGAGCGGCTCAAGCATGGAAACAGTGCAAATGGCTGATCGTAACCATCGGTACGGCGATGGTGTGGCGCCTGCGCGAAAACGGCTACGCAGTCACCAACTGCCTCAAGCGCCCGGCTGCCGAATTCACCCATGAAATGCTGTCCGTCGCTCAAATCGAGTCGACGCTGCGGAGGATACTTGCTATCGCAACAGGGAAGAATGTAATTTTCACAGTCAGCCCTGTCAGGCATCCGGGCGAGGGCATGCACAACAACAGCCTGTCCAAAGCTTCCCTGCTTCTGGGCATCGACCGTGCACTGCTCCACGCAGACGGAGCCACTTACTTCCCGGCATTTGAAATCCTGCTGGACGAGCTGCGGGACTACCGCTTCTATGCCGACGATTTATGCCATCCCTCCAAAATGGCCGCAGACTATATTTGGGAGAGATTCTGTGACTGCTTCCTCAGCGCCGCAGACAAAGAAAAAGCGCGCCTCGGGATGAAGCGCGCTTTGCACAGGCCATTGCAATAGCCTATTCAGTAATTATCCTGCCGACACCATTCAACGAAGGGCGGACATTCTTGCAGTCCAGCTTCTTTACGTCGATAACCCCGGCGCCGTTGAGTTTCAGGCTTGCGCTGTCCGCGCGCCCCTCGAAGGTAGCACCTCCAACACCGTTTACGCTAACCTCCAGCATTCCGGAGCAATCAAGGCCCAGGACATCCAGACCGCCTGTTCCGGACATGGTAGACTTCATGGACTTGCACTTCACGTCATTCGCCGACAGGCTGCCGGCGCCGCTCAGCTTGAGCGTAACCGCATCCGCCTCGACTTCCGACACTTCCGCTTCCGCGGCTCCTGAAACCGTCAGGGAGAAATCGCCATTGCTGCGGACGGGACCGTGGGTGGCGAACTTCACCGCACCGGGCAAATCGATGCTTGAAATGGAATTGGAACCCACGCGCACGCGAACGCGACGGATATTCTGGAGGGACGACCCCTTCTTCATTCCAATGGTCAGGACCCCGTCCTTCTCTATGACCTCGACAGACTCCAGCAATTTCTTGCTGGGCCCGCTGATTTCAAGATACGGGGCCACGCCGCACTGGTAATCAATCTTGGCGGACAAGGACACTTCCAGTGCTTTGAAGTCCTTGATATCCACTACCCTCACCTCGTTTTCATCAACGGCAAAAACGGGAAGGCTCAGCGCCAGAGCGGCGAAAAATGTAAAAATCCTATTCATCGGCTGGTTTCATTGTAGTATAAACATTGGTCACATCCTCGTCATCTTCCAGCAGGCCCGTAAGCTTATCCAGCGTCGCCCGCTGCTCGGGCGTCACCTCCTTGAGATCCACGTTGGGAATCTGCTCGAAACCGCCGGAGACCAGTTCAAAACCGTTCTCTTCAATATATTTCTGAATCTGGCCGTAAGCGGAGTACTCGCCGTAGATCACGATAACCTTGTACTCGTTCCCCTCCTTGTCCTCCTCGGTCTGCTCAAAGAGCTCCTCCACACCGTAATCGATCATCTCGAGTTCCAGCTCTTCCAGGTCCATCCCCTCCTTCTCCTTGATGGTAAAGGTGCATTTGCGGTCGAACATAAAGCCCACGGAACCGGTGGTACCCAGCGAACCGCCGCACTTGTTGAAATAGGAGCGCACGTTGGCCACGGTACGGGTATTATTGTCGGTAGCTGCCTCCACGAGATAGGCGATGCCGAAGGGGCCGAAGCCCTCATAGATAATCTCCTTGAAATCGCCCTGCTTGCTTTCGGTGGCCTTCTTGATAGCGCGCTCGATGTTTTCCTTGGGCATCTGTTCGCTGCGGGCTTCAGCCATAAGGGCGCGCAGGCGCGGGTTACCGGTCACATCCGGACCTCCCTGCTTCACGGCAATGGTGATTTCCTTGCCGAGTTTGGTGAAGGTACGGGCCATGTGGCCCCAGCGCTTCATCTTCCTTTCCTTGCGGAATTCAAACGCTCTTCCCATGTTTTATTCCTCCGTCGAAGTGATGTACTTGTCGATATCGTAGGCCTCGATGGACATCGGATACTTGTCCTTGATAGTCTCGAAGCACTTGACTGCCTCCTCGCCCTTGCCAAGCTCATGCAGGGCCAGGCCTTCCTTCAGGAGGTAGGAAGCGGCGAAGTCATTGTCGGCCGCAGCGGCAGCCTTGTGGAAAGCGGCAGCGGCGGCTGAGTAATCTTCCAGCCCGACATAAGCGTCGCCCTGGCATGCCAGCGCACGCGCGGCGAGCACGGGCTCCTTCCCGTCGTACTTCTTGAGATAATCCAGCGCATCCTCATAGCGCTCCAGGCGGAGTGCGCAGATTCCGGCATAAAGATACACGGCGCTGCCGGCCTTGGAGCCATACTCCTCTATCACTCCGGCAAAGCCGATAGTATTGTCGTCACCGTCAAGAGCGAGCTCCCAGTCTTCCTGCTGGAAGCTGATTTCACAGGGATAGCACTGGGCCATCGCCTCGTTCACACGGGGCTGCCAGACAAACCTGTAATACGCAAGGATTCCGAGTCCAATCACCACGACGGCGCAGAATACCGTCCAGATTGTCTTCTTGTTCTCGTTGTAGAACTGCTGTGCGGAAGAAACGGTCGCTTCAATGTTCTCCTGACGGATTTCCTCCTGGGTTTTCTTGTTTGTTGCCATTATTTAATGTTTTTAGTTTTTTCGTTAGCCTGCAAATTTAATCACTTTTTACAGATTTTCCAATTTAATTCTTCGTGCTTTGGTTGTTGGCAGATTGTCCTCTGCGACCATTTGCCTAACGGCTTCGAGCTTCGCACCTCGGATGTTGGAACAAGTTCCACATCGCTCGGTTTGTCGCTCGATTCCCCGGATAGGGTTGCAAAGCAACAGGGAGCAGAGGACATTTGCCATAAAGACCTTTGCTCGAAGAATTATAATTTAGTATATTTGCAAGGTATGCCGACGCTACAAAAAATAGTCATCCGTGATTTCCGGAACATCGCCCTCCAGGAACTTTCCTTCTCTCCCAACGTCAACTGCATCTGCGGTGGGAACGGGGAAGGCAAGACCAACCTGCTGGACGCCATCTGGTACCTGTCGATGACCAAAAGCGCCTTTGCCGGCGGCGAGCGTTTCAACTTCCGCCACGGCTGCGACAGCTTCGAAATCGGCGGGCTCTACGCAATGGACGGCGGCATCAGCGCGCGCTTCTCGGTCAAAAGCGGCAGCGGCGGCGAGAAAATATTCAAACGCGACGACAAGGCCTATACCCGGATTTCCAGCCATATCGGGGTACTTCCGGTCGTAATGGTATCCCCTGCCGATATAGCCTTGATCAGCGAATCCGGCGACGAGCGCAGGCGCTTCGTAAATGCCGTCCTGTCGCAAATGGACGCTTCGTACCTCGAAGGCCTGCTCCAGTACAACCGCTTGCTGCTCCAGCGCAACAAACTCCTCAAAGCCGATGTCCGGGATTCTTCCCTTCTTCAGGTTTTCGACGAGAAAATGGCCGCACTTGCGGGGCCGCTGTTCGAACGCAGGGAGCGCTTTGCGGACCAGCTCGCTCCGATAGTGGCACAATATTACGCAAGCATTTCCGGAGGCCGGGAACAGGTGGGCATCGAATACCGCTCAGACCTGCACAAGGGACCGCTGGAAGCACAGCTGCTTGCACACCGAGACCGCGATTTCACCTTCAAATATACAACCTGCGGAATCCAGCGCGATGATTTTATCTTCACTATGGACGGCTGGCCCATCCGGCGCTGCGGCTCCCAGGGACAGCAGAAATCCTTCCTCGTCGCCCTCAAATTCGCCCAGTACGAACTGATGAAGCGCGAGCGGGGAACCGCCCCCGCCCTGCTGCTCGACGACCTCTTCGACAAGCTCGACACCGGCCGCGTGGCAAACCTCCTGTCAATGGTATCCGGCAGTTTCTTCGGGCAGATCTTCATTACAGACACCAACCGTGCGAGACTCAGTCCGATAATTGACTCCCTGACGGAAGACAGGGCCTACTTCGAGACCGCCGCCGGAGTATTCACCAGGCAGGATGGCTGATTTCAGGATAAGGAGGAAGGAGGCCCTGAGCATAGCCCAGGCAGTCAAGCTCTGGATGCAAAGCGAGCATCTCGGAGCGACTTTCAACACCCGTCGGATTTTCAAGGCCTGGGACGATGTATCCGGAGCGGCACAATACACCCTGAAGCGCTACTTCCGGGACGGGACCCTGCACATAACCCTCAGCTCTTCCGTCGTGCGCAACCAGCTTTCTTTCCAGAAAGACATACTCATAGAAAAACTCAACAAGGCATTGGAAGGCGACGAACTCTTCGAGAAGGACAATCCGGACGTCTCCATGGTCCGGGAAATCAAACTGAAATAAGTCATGAAATTCGTAATAGACAGGGATATTCCCTTCATAAAAGGCGTATTCGAGCCATGGGCGGAAGTAGTCTATATGGAGGGCTGCGCGATATCGCGTGCGGACCTTCTGGATACCGATGCGCTGATCATACGCACCAGGACCCGCTGCGACGCCACCCTTCTGGCCGGCACCGGCATAAAGATAATTTCCACCGCTACCATCGGCACGGACCATATCGACCTCGATTACTGTGCGTCCAAGGGCATCTATGTCCGCAATGCAGCCGGTTGCAATGCCGGAGGGGTCATGAATTACGTTTTCTCGGCACTGTACGGCGCCGCCGCACGCAAGAGCATTCCCCTTACGGGCGCCACTTTCGGTATTGTCGGCGTAGGGAATGTAGGACAGCGCGTGGAAAGGATGGCGCGCCTGCTCGGATTCAAGGTAATGCTATGCGACCCTCCCCGTGCGGAAAACGAAAATTCGGCCCTGTTCTCATCTCTTGAGGATACGCTCAGTGCATCCGACATCATTTCCATGCACGTGCCCCTCAACCAGAACACACGCGGTATGGCTAATGCAGAATTCTTTGCCAGGATGCGCCCCGGTGCATTTTTCATCAATGCCGCACGCGGAGAGGTGGTAGTGGATGAAGACCTTATTGCCGCCAGCGACAGGCTCGGTCCCATCATCATCGATACCTGGAACGGCGAGCCGAATGTAAACCAGGCGCTCGTGGAATGCGCTGAAATTGCTACGCCGCATATCGCCGGATATTCATACCAGGGGAAGCAGCTCGGGACGCGTGATGCGGTGCGGGCGGTAGCCAGGTACTTCAACATCGAGCCGCTGTACGAATTCTTCCCTCCTGCCGACGTGGCCAGCCTTGAGGCAGTGAAGCTCGATTTTACCGGAAAGAACCAGGGGCAGATCGCCTCCATTTTCCAGTACAATTATCCCATATTCACAGACGACTTCATATTTCGCACCAATCCCTCCGACTTCGAACGCATTCGCGACAGCTACAAGTACCGACGGGAGTTTTACGCAGACTAATCGACATGCAAAGACAAATCCTACCCCTTCTGTTCCTGCTGCTTTCTCCGGTCCTGAGGGCGCAGACGGACACGACCCGTATTTCCACAACCGGGGCACATACCGTAACCAGGGAGCAACTGGGCAAGAGCCCGGTGACACGCGGACTTGACGCCCTTTCGGGACAGACCGCAGGTGTTACGATAGCCAATCCCAGCCCGGCGGCAATGCTCAAGGCTGTGCGCGTCCGCGGCACCACCTCACTGACCGGAGGCAACGATCCCCTCGTGATTATCGACGGGGTAATCAGCGACTTGTCAACGCTCATGTCACTCTATCCGGGAGACATAGACAGTTTTACCGTACTCAAGGATGCTTCTGAGACTGCACAGTACGGATCCCGCGGGGCTTCCGGCGTCATCAAAGTATCGACCAGCCGCAGCCGTGGCGCCCCTTTCAGCATCAGCTATGACGCGCGCGGAGGGGTGGAAGCCGTCATCAAGAACCTGGATATGCTTTCCGCCGACGGTTTCCGGAGCTGGAACCTGTCGCATAACCTTTCATTCGAAGACCACGGTTTCAACTCGAACATGCCCGCCTCCATTCTCAGGACGGGCTGGCTGCAGAATCACCACATCGCGTTTGGCGGCGGCACTCCGGAAAGCAACTACCGGGCCTCCATCAGTCTCCTGGACCACCGTGCCGTAGTGAAGACGCAGCAGTACCAGAACTACGCCATCAAACTGGACATTTCCCAGAAAGCCTTCAAGCTGCTGGACATAGACCTTGGCGTATTTGCCGCCTACCAGCGGGAAGCCGAGCTGCACGACATGCAGCATCTCTTCTACTCGTCGGCGGCCTTCAATCCCACGTTCCGCGACGGACCTGAACCTGACGGGAGCTATTGCCAGATTCCAGCCGCCAGCCAGATCAACCACCCTGTGTCGTTGCTGGAGAAACAATCCACAGTACACACTACGCATTTGAATGTCCATTTGCGCGCAGGAGCCTACATCATCCCCGGCCTCAACCTGAGCGCCTTCGCTTCCTACTCTTACAACGGTGCCGGGCGCGAGCATTTTTTCCCGACCATCGTCTGGTCCGGCGGCGAGGCCTACCGGGAGAGTTACACGACACAGGACATGGTGGGCGACCTCACGCTGGCCTACAAAAAAGATTTCGGCGCGCATCATCTGGACGCCTCCATTATGGCGGAAGTCCAGAACTCCCTGCTGTCGGGATTCAACACCACCACGACAGGATTTACCACCAATGTTTTCGGCCTGGATGCCATCCAGGCTGGGTCTGACCGCCCCTGGGACGGGACTGCCTCCTACTGGAGCAATGTGCGTATGCTGTCCTTCCTTGCATCGGCGGGCTATTCCTGGAAAAACACCTATATCCTTGCGGGGACCCTCCGCGCCGATGCTTCCTCGAAGTTCGGGCGCAGCCACCGCTGGGGCTGGTTCCCATCGATTTCCGCCTCCTGGGTAGCTTCAAACGAGAAATTCCTGAAGAATGTGACCTGGTTGTCCAAGCTCAAGTTCAATGCAGGTTACGGTCTTTCCGGAAACCAGGATGCCCTGGGGCCGTATAATTCCCTGCAACTGGTCGCCCCTACCGGACTGGTCAGCTACGCAGGTAACGCCGCCACCAGTTTCGGGGTCCTGCGCAACGCCAACCCTGACCTTAAGTGGGAAGTGCGGGCCTCCGCCAACGCCGGAGTAGAAACCGCCTTCTTCGATGACCGGCTGGTCTTCACACTGGAATACTATTACTCGCTTACACGGGACATGCTTTACGAATACCAGGTGAGCGTTCCGCCATTTGCCTACAATACCCTGATGGCCAACCTCGGACGCATGTCCAACAGCGGCGTGGAGATCGGCCTGGGAGCTGCCATCCTCCAGCGCAAGGACATGCAGCTCAACCTGAACATGAACCTCACCTTCCAGAAGAACAAGCTGATTTCCCTGTCCGGCTATTGGAACGGGGAATACCTGACCGCGCCAGATATCCAGCCCATCAATGCGATGAACGGCGCCGGTTTCCACGGAGGGCACAACGACGTGGTTTACCAGATTGTAGGCGAGCCGCTGGGCGTTTTCTACATGCCTCACTGTACCGGACTTGAAGAGGAGCCGGACGGGACCCGCTATTATAAGACCGACGGGGTGAACCATATCTGCGGCCAGGCCACACCGAAGGTGCTGCTGGGATCGAACATCAGTTTCCGTTACAAGAATTTCGACATCGCCCTGCAAGTGAACGGCGCATTCGGGCACAAGATTTACAACGGCACCTCGCTTACCTATATGAATACCGGATCGATGCCTTATTACAATATCCTCGCAGAGGCGCCACGTTATAACATCAAGGACCAGACCGTGACCGACTACTGGCTCGAGAAAGGCGACTATGTCAATATCGACTACCTCACCATCGGCTGGAACATCCCCGTCGGCAAGGCCATCCGCAACCTGCGCGTATCCGTATCCGTAAACAACCTTGCCACCATCACAGGCTACAGCGGACTTACGCCGATGATCAATTCCACGGTAGTGAACTCCACCTTCGGCCTTGACGACAAGGTCTCCTATCCCGTTTTCCAGGCCTATACGGCCGCTCTGGGCATCCAATTCTGACCGATATGAAAAAGACTATACTTTTCCTGCTCTGCACATGTCTTGTTTCCGCCTGCGGCTATCTGGACGAAGACCCAAGGGACCAGAAGGCCAGGGAAGAGGTGATTTCCTCCGAAGCCACCCTGTATCTCAATACGCTGGGCAACCTTTACGGAATGATTGGCAGTGACCAGGCCGGGGAAGGCCTGGCCGGCACCTACTCCGGCATCTACGACCTTAACACCTTTACCACTGACGAGGCCATCATACCCGTCCGTGGCGGTGACTGGTATGACGGCGGACTCTGGATGCGGCTGTATCTTCACGCCTGGGAAAGCGGAGAAGCACCGCTCAAGAATGCCTGGAGCTACCTGTACAAGGTCATAGTCATGTCCAACCAGGCCATCCGCGACCTTTCAAGCCACAGTGACTGGCAGCAGGAAGCCCGCGCCGTCCGGGCCCTTTACTATTACTATCTCCTGGATATGTTCGGCCGTGTGCCGATTGTCACCTCGCCGGACGTGGCGATGGCCGATATCGAACAGTCATCGCGCGAGAAAGTATTTCAATTCGTTACCACGGAACTCGAAGATGTCATCCCGTTCCTGGGCATCGAGCGCAGCAACCGCCCCGGCACATGGTACGGCCGGATCACACTGCCCGTCGCCATATTCCTGCTGGCCAAACTCTATCTGAACGCAGAGGTCTATACCGGGAAGGCAGCCTGGGACAAGGTCATCGACTACTGCGATTACCTTGCCGATCTGGGGTATGAGCTGGAGCCTGATTATGCCAGCAATTTCGCCGTCTATAACGAGGCCTCCAAGGAGAATATCTTCACGATTCCGATGGACAAGCACATTTACCGCGCTCAGAACCAGTACCTTTTCCGTTCCCGGCACTACGACCATGCGGCGGCCATAGGCTTCTGCGGCGAGAACGGGGCGTCCGCCACGCTGGAAGTGCTGGATGCGGGCGGATTCGGAATAGAGTGGCCGGACTACCGCTTCCAGGTCAATTACTGGAGCGGCGTACCCCTCGACCTTGAAGGCCGCCCCATTGCCCTTGAATACAAACCGCGCTCCGTTGCGCTGGATGTTACCGGCACGCCGGACGAAAAAGTCGCCGGGGCCCGTATGCGCAAATACGAAATCGACCCCATGGCGATGAAAGACGGGAAGCTGATGGACAACGACTGGGTTATCTTCCGCTACGCCGATGTCCTGCTGATGAAGGCGGAAGCGCTGATGCGCACCGGGCAGTCCGAAGACGCACTGCCGCTGGTCAACGCCGTCCGCGAACGCGCCGGCTCGGATCCGCTGCCAGAACTGACGCCCGCGATTCTCCTCGAAGAAAGGATGCGGGAATTCGCGTGGGAAGGGCTGCGCCGCCAGGACCAGATACGCTTCGGCACATACTCCCTGCCATGGTCCTTCCGCCCCTCGCTTCCCGGCGAGCAGGAAACCCGCTACACCAACCTCTTCCCCATCCCGGCAGACATCCTCGCTCTCAACCCCAAACTCACCCAGAATGACGGGTATACGGATTAAGAGGTATTAAAAAATAATACCTATCTTTGCAGTCTATGGCTATTCAACAGGATAAAGCAATCAGGCTCGAGGAACGCAGGGCCGCAGCCCTGAAGGGGGGCGGCGAGAAGCGTATCGAGGCACAGCACGCCAAAGGAAAGATGACGGCCCGGGAGCGGCTGTCTCTGCTGCTGGACGAAGGTTCCTTCGAAGAATTCGATACTTTTGTACAGCACCGCTGCTCACACTTCGGAATGGAAGCATCGCATCCGGACGGCGACGGCGTCGTGACCGGCACCGGCACCATCGGCGGCAGGCCCGTCGCGGTCTTTGCGCAGGATTTCACCATAAACGGCGGATCGCTGAGCAAGACTATGTCGGAAAAAATCTGCAAGGTGATGGATCTGGCGATGAAGACCGGCATCCCCGTTATCGGGCTCAACGATTCCGGTGGCGCACGCATTCAGGAAGGCATCGACGCCCTGGCCGGCTACGCCGAGATTTTCGAACGGAACATACTCGCATCCGGCGTCATTCCGCAGATCAGCGGAATCTTCGGCCCCTGCGCCGGCGGCGCTGTCTACTCCCCCGCCCTGACGGACTTTACCCTGATGGTCCGAGGCACCTCGCACATGTTCCTGACCGGCCCGGCTGTTGTCAAAAGCGTCACCGGCGAGGAAGTGGACCAGGAGACGCTCGGGGGCGCCGACGTACACGCATCGCGCAGCGGAGTAGCCCATTTTGCCGCGGAAGACGAACAGGAAGGCATCGAGACGCTGAAGCGCCTGCTCTCCTTCATTCCGCAGAACAACCGCTCTGAAGCCCCTGCAAGACCGACGGACGACCCCGCTGGACGCGCCTGCCCGGAACTGGACGGCATCATCCCAGATTCCGCGAATCAGGCCTACGATATGTATGAAGTTATCGGCAGCATCGTCGATGACGGCGAATTCTTTGAAGTTCACCGCAATTTCGCGCCGAACATAATCGTCGGCTTTGCACACCTGGGCGGCCGGAGCGCAGGCATCGTCGCCAACCAGCCTGCAAGGATGGCCGGAGTGCTGGACATAAACGCTTCGCGCAAGGCAGCCCGCTTCGTACGCTTCTGCGACGCGTTCAACATTCCCCTGGTTACGCTGGTCGATGTCCCCGGCTTCCTCTGCGGTACACAGCAGGAATATGGCGCCATCATCAGCAACGGCGCCAAACTGCTCTACGCTTATGGCGAGGCGACGGTACCCAAGGTTACCGTCACCCTGCGCAAAAGCTATGGCGGCGCGCATATCGTAATGAGCTGCAAGCAATTGAGGGGCGATATCAACTACGCCTGGCCCTCGGCGGAAATCGCCGTAATGGGCGCAAAGGGAGCCGTGGGCATACTGAAAGGCGTAGAGGAGAAAGACTACGAAGATCTGTTCTGCAACCCCTATCAGGCGGCGCAGCAAGGTTACATAGAGGATGTCATCCTGCCCCGCGACACCCGCTGGCGCGTAATCCGCGCACTGGCCTACCTGGACGGGAAGCGCCTGGACCTGCCGCCCAAGAAACACGATAACCTGCCCCTGTAATGCACGAAGGACTGATTCTCGCACTCGTCAGCATCTGCGTCGTCTTTGCGGCGTTGTTCCTTCTCTATCTCTTCTACGGCTTGATGGGGGAAATCTTCATGCGAGGTGCATCGAAGCCTTCGCCCTCGGAAGCGGTTTCCGCCCCGGCAGCGGACGATGAAGAGGGGGCCCGCAGGGCAGCCGCCATTGCCGTGGCGCTGGAACTGCAAAACCGTCGCACATTGACCCTCCAGCCTGGAAATTCCAGTTGGAAATCCCCTGAATACAATTTCCGGAAACCGGTTGAGAAAGCGGCACCCCAAAGGGCTGAACTGTGTCAGAAGCCCTCTGCTCCCTGTTGCTTCGCAACCCTATCCGGGAGAATGGTCGCAGAGGGCAACCCGCCACAGTTTTAAACGCCCTCTGGGTTGCTACTATTTAAGAACGTATGAACTACAAGATAACAATAGACGGAAAACAGTATTCGGTGAATGTCAAAGGGATTACCGGAGACAGGGCTGATGTGGAAGTGAACGGCAAGGCTTATAGCGTAGATGTCGAGCAGACACAGAAAGCCTTTGGGCCAAAGCCGCAACGGCAGGCTGTGCCCGCTACAGCAACTGCGCAAGCCCCGCAGCCGCAGTCACAGATGCCGGCAAACGGCAAGGCTGTCACCGCGCCGCTGCCCGGCGTCATCATCCACCTGATGGCAGCCCCCGGGCAGACCGTCAAGAAGGGCGAAAGGATTGCCGTACTGGAAGCGATGAAGATGGAAAACAACCTGCTCGCACCCGTGGACGGCACCATCGCTTCCGTTGCCGTACATCAAGGAGATTCCGTCCTGGAAGGCGCATTGATCGCCACCATCGAGTAATATATTATGGGCAATATCTTCGACGCATTGCAGCAGTTCTGGTCCTTTACGGGCTTTGCAAACATGACCTGGCAGCATTTTGGGATGATTGCCATCGGCATCGTATTCATAGTCCTGGGTATCGTGAAGAAATGGGAACCGCTGCTGCTGGTGCCCATCGGCTTCGGCATGATAGTGGGGAACATTCCCTTTGCCGCCGGACTGAACATCGGCATTTACGAAGAGGGCTCGGTGCTGAACATCCTCTATCAGGGCGTGAGGCAGGGCTGGTATCCCCCGCTAATTTTCCTGGGTATCGGAGCAATGACGGACTTCTCCGCACTGATTTCGCAGCCGAGGCTGATTTTCATCGGTGCAGCGGCCCAAATCGGCATTTTCGGCGCGTTCCTGCTGGCGCTGTGGATGGGATTCCTGCCGCAGGAAGCGGGAGCCATCGGCATCATCGGAGGCGCAGACGGGCCTACGGCCATTTTCCTGTCATCGAAACTGGCGCCGGAGCTGATGGGAGCGATTGCAGTTTCGGCGTATTCCTACATGGCACTGGTGCCGGTCATCCAGAAGCCAATTATGCTGCTGCTGACCTCCAAAAAAGAACGGCTCATACGTATGGCGCGGCCACGGACGGTCAGCAAGCGCGAAAAGATTATCTTCCCCATCGCCGGGTTCATCGTGACGGCGCTCATCGTTCCTTCGGGCCTTCCGCTGCTGGGCATGCTCTTTTTCGGCAACCTGCTCAAGGAATCCGGAGTCACCAAACGCCTGGCACAGACAGCCAGCGGCCCGATGATCGACGTGGTGACGACGCTCATCGGCCTGACCGTAGGCGCATCCACTCAGGCCAATGTCTTTATTTCCGGGCGCTCGCTGAAGATTTTCCTGCTGGGTCTGCTTTCCTTTGTCATCGCCACCTTCTGCGGCGTGCTCTTCGTGAAGTTTATGAACTTGTTCTGCCGGGAAGGGCACAAGATCAACCCGCTTATCGGCAACGCCGGGGTCTCCGCCGTACCGGACAGCGCCCGCGTCTCCGAGACCGTCGGCCTGGAAGCCGATCCGGAGAATCACCTGCTGATGCACGCGATGGGTCCGAATGTCGCGGGCGTCATCGGCTCCTCCGTCGCAGCCGGTATCCTCCTGAGTTTTCTGGGGTAATACATCACAGGCAGGTACTTTTGCCCATTTTCCATGGAAAACGAAGGAAAGTGGTGGCCCATGGCCGGCACTTTCCTGCAAATCAGCATCAAAACGAGGAAAAGTGGTCGCCTTCCGGCTGCAAAGCCGGTGCGCCGAGCGGCGGAAGCGTCCGCGGATACGCCTAAAGTCCAATTACCAGGCAAAACCACGACAAGAGTTTTGGAAGAAAGACAATGACGCCGATGACGGCGGCCGTGATGGCGCAAATAAGTACGGCTCCGGCGCTGACATCCTTCACGTCACGAATCCTGTCGTCCTGTTCAGGTTGCACTACATCCGACAATCTTTCTATCGCCGTATTGATAGCCTCTCCAGCCAATACGAGACCTATTGCAAAGACAACGGCCAGCCATTCGGCCATGGAGATTCTGAAAAGAAATCCGGCCAGTATGACCAGGATAGTCATTCCGCAATGAATCCAGGCATTGCGCTCCCGGCGGACAAAGATCTTCACTCCCCTCCAGGCATTTGCAAAACTATTAATTATGGAACGCATCTATCGCTTCAAAAAATCAATAATCAACCGGCGGATCTTGCGGCGGCGGAACATAAAGACGTGCTCCGTCGCGCGGATGCGATGGAAGCGGCAGTTCCGGTAGAAGGAGGCAAATCTTTTGCCGTAGCCAAAGGGAACAATCATATCCCAGGTTCCCTGGAGAAGGCATACCGGGCCGGTGAACCGGGAGGCGTCCTCTTCAAGGGGCAGCGTCTGTGCAGAGAGGATGTATTCCCGTCCTATCCGGAACCCGTAGGCATTGATGTATTTCGGCGGGTTCGCGGGATTACACCGGACCAGGAAGAACTTCCCGGTTTTAGCATAGTCCTTGATAACGGAGGCCGGAGCCAGCAGGACCAGGGCAGCCGGGGACGTTCCGGCCTTCTCCAGACGGCCGGCAAGCATCGCGGCCACTACCCCTCCCTGCGAATGTCCAAGCAGGACTATCCGGTCCACAAAGGGCAGCGACGAAGCATATTGCCATACTACCATTGCGTCTTCTATCATCCCAGGGACCGTGTTGTCTTCCTGTGCGCCCTCACTTTTCCCGTAACCGTCAAAGTCAAAGCGGAGGACGGCACAGCCACTTTCAAGCACGACCCGGCTCAGGAAAGCCATAGGCGCCCCTTTCATCGAACCCAGGAAGCCGTGCATCAGGATCACCAGCGTACAGTGATCCCGACTCCTGTCGAAAGAAGTCGGGAACACTAACTCTGCAGCGATGCTGCCCGAAGGGCCTTTGAGTGTAAAAGCCTCTGTCATACGCTAGGCCAGATCCGCACGGGCAATGGCGTCCTTGTAGTACTTCTGGTCCACGAAAACGTCTTCCCTGTACGGATTGATGTGACGCTTGCAGGCGATGGAAACAATCCAGCACAGGGCCGCGATGTTGGTAATGAGCGCAAGGGCGCTGATGAAGGTCATCATCGAAGGATTGGCAGCCACGACAGCAGGATCGACGGTCGTCCCGACCACTGCGGCCTCGCCGCCGGCAGCCTCATAAAGTTTCTCGATGGTAGCGACACCCTCGGGATACTGCACGGGCAGAACGGCCCAGCTGAACCACTGGCGGCCATCCTTGAAGGTTTCCTGGAAGAGCGGGAACACCTGCGCGAACATGCACCAGATGGCCAGCGTGTTGGCACGGTTCTGGATCCATCCGCCACGATTCCAGAGGAGCGCGGCCACGGTCGGGGCCAGCAGCAGCGCAACACCGCAATACCAGCTGTGCGTAGGCAGGCAGTTGTAGGTGTAGGCAAAGTTCCAGATGTCGTAGATAATGATGTAAACCCAGGTCATATCGGCCCAGATCATATCCTTCTTGTCCTTGGAAGGATAGACGCTCCACCACGCGGTCATACACATAATGTTGATCAAGCCGGCCACGCCGTTCATCACGTTATGCCAGCCACCGTACTGCCACACGCCCTCGGAGGTAAGCCACCACTTGTTCCAACCCATAACGGCGGATTCAAAGTCGGAGACGCAGGCGATGAGGATATTGATGGCGACAATGATGAACGGGAAGGGCTTGAACCAATGCTTGGCGCCGATACCCCATTTGTACTTGATCATCATAAAGCCGATGCACCCCGCCGTGGCTGCGTAGAGTTTGGCGTAGTGGAACCAGCCCTGCATATAGATATGGGTCTGGTTCTCAAGCGCCCACTGGGCACCGCTGCGCACGCCCAGCCAGATGGCGATAAAGTAAGCGGTCAGCGCCAGAGGGACGGCAAAGAACATAATGCTGCCGCCCGTCTTGGTGCGGCGTGCAAATTCATTGAGCAGGATCAAGCCGGCCAGTACGACCAGCAGCATTCCCCATTGGGAAAGGGCGTTCGCCCCGTAAACTTGGAAAAACATAGGTTAAGATTTTAGTGTTATGAAATTTCTGTAATAGGCCCAGACGGCCCAAACGATAGTAATGACCAGTGACATGGGGACACCCACGGTGAGCATCTCCCGGAGCATCACCCCCCAGCCGCCTTCCTGCGCGAGCGCAGTAAAGAACGGAAAACGCCAGGTAAGTTCCCCATTGATGATATGATCGACAATGAGCATCAGGGTGCCGCCCCAAAGCATTTTTTCAAGCGCAGGGAATTCCCGCAAGACTGGACGTCCGGACCGGACGGCGCGTTTACGGCTGGTACTCACCACGATGGCCTCCACAAGAGGTACGACAAAACAAGACATAATCGAATACTATAAATTTACACTTGAATTTCTTTGATTTCCACCTCATTTCCCTTCAACAGCCAGGTCTCGGCACTCCCGCAGTGTGGGCATTTTTTTCCAAACCGCACCGTTTCGTATTCCCGCCCGCAGGCATCGCAGTGCGTCACGGCGGGGATGATGTTGATTCGCAATTCGGCCCCCTCCAAGAGGGGTTCTTTGGTCACCGCCCAGCGCCAGCAGTCCGTGAGGTAATCGGGCACGATGGTGGAGACTTCCCCTATATTCATCACGACGGTATTCACGTGCTGTACGTCGTGTTCCCGGGCCGCCGCCTTGACGTCCTTGATGATATAGAAGACAATTCCCAGCTCGTGCATTATTTCTTTTTACTGAACAAAATCTTCCCCGACCGTTTGATCATATACGGAAGGATGCCGCTGAACTTGTCCTCGGAGGTCCGCATCACGGAGGCTTCGGGGTGCTCGCGGTAGAGGTGGATGGCGTCGAAACCGCACTTGGTGGTACAGATACCGCATCCGATGCAGCGGTTTTCGTCCACCACGGACGCGCCGCAACTCAGACAGCGGGCCGTTTCCCGGCGGACCTGTTCTTCCGTGAGGGTGCCGTGATATTCGGCAAAGGCATTTCCTGCAGGCCGGACGCCGGGTTCCTGGCGGGAACCGTTATCGTAGGATTCCACAAGGATATCCCCCTTGTCCAGTTCAATGAAGTCCCGCCGGTTGCGGCCGATGGTCATATGGCCGTGCTGGACAAAGCGGTGCAGGCTTTCTGCGGCTTCCTTGCCGGCGGCGATGGCATCGATGGCGAACTTGGGACCGGTAAAGACGTCACCGCCCACGAAAATGTCGGGCTCGGCGGTCTGGTAAGTCAGTTTGTCCGCCACAGGGTACACACCCCGGAAGAATTCCACCTTGGTATCTTTGAGGAGGTCTTTCAACACCACGGTCTGGCCAATGGCAAAGATCACATAGTCCACATCCAGCGTAATCAGCTGATTTTCATCATATTCCGGAGCAAACCTGCGATTGGCGTCAAAGACGGACGTACATTTCTTGAAGACGATGCCGGTTACCTTGTCGGTGCCCAGTACCTCCTTCGGCCCCCAGCCGGGATCCAGCACCACGCCGTCCTCGCGGGCTTCGGCACGCTCTTCGAGGGACGCGGGCATAATCTCCTCGGTCTCCAAAGAGAGCATCGTCACCTCGGAAGCCCCGCTGCGCTTCGCAACGCGGGCCGCGTCGATAGCGACGTTGCCACCGCCCACGACAACCACCTTTCCACTCAGTTTCACCTGACCGCAATTGGCATCGTGCAGAAAATCAATGGCCGTAACGGTTCCGGGCAGGGTCTCGCCGGGGATGCCGGGCAGGCGTCCGCCCTGACAGCCGATGGCCACATAGAAACCCTTGTAGCCTTCCTCCCGCAGTCCGGCAATCGTCACATCCTTCCCCACCTCGACGCCACAGCGGATTTCCACGCCGATTTCGCGCATCACTTCAATCTCCGCGGCAATCACGTCCTTCTCCAGTTTATAGGAAGGAATGCCGTAACGGAGCATTCCGCCGGGCTCGGGATTGCGTTCGAACACCGTCGGCTTGTACCCCATCGTGGCCAGATAATAGGCGCAGGAGAGGCCTGCAGGGCCGCCGCCGATAATGGCAATCTTCTCGGGCCAGCGCTCCTCCACATTGGAGCAGATATTGACCTCCGGGATAAAGCGCGTTTCGGCGTTCAGGTCCCGCTCCGCAATAAACTTCTTCACCGCATCGATGGCAATGGGCCGGTCGATGGTCCCCCGCGTGCAGGCATCCTCGCAGCGACGGTTGCAAACGCGTCCGCAGACGGCAGGGAAAGGATTTTCGCGCTTGATCAGCTCGAGCGCCTCGGTATATTTGCCCTCGGCGGCCTTTTTCAGATAGCCCTGTACGGCGATATGCGCGGGACAGGCCGTTTTGCAAGGAGCGGTGCCGCTGGGATAGCAGTTGATGCGATTGCGGTCACGGTAGTCCTCGTTCCACTTGTGCGGACCCCATTTCGCCGCATCGGGCAACTCCTGCTTGGGATAGGTCTGCGGTCCGTGCTTCGTACAAAGTTTCTGTCCCAGGCGGACGGCGCCGGCCGGACAGTACTCCACGCAGCGGCCGCAGGCCACACAGTTCTTGGGATCCACCTTCGCCACATACGCGCTGCGGCTCAGGTTGGGCGTATTGAACAACTGCGACGTGCGCAGCGCATTGCAAATCTTTACATTACAGTTGCAAATGGCAAAAATCTTCCCTTCCCCGTCAATATTGGTCACCTGGTGCACGAATCCGTGGTCCTCGGCTTTCTTGAGGATGGCCATCGCCTCCTCATAGGTAATGTCGTGACCCCGGCCGGTTTCGCGGAGGTAATCCGCCATATCGCCCACGCCGATGCACCAATCCCGGTAATCGTCCGCGCAACCCTCGTCGAGTTTCTTGCGGCCGTAGCGGCAGGAACAGATGCCCACGCCGATGTGCCCCTCGTACTTCTTGAGCCAGTAGGAGATGTGCTCGATGCTGACCGACTGGTTCTCCATACTGATGGCCTTCTCCACGGGAATGACGTGCATCCCGATCCCGGAGCCGCCCATCGGCACCATCGGGGTAATCTTCTCCAGGGGCAGGAAGGTCATCCGTTCAAAGAACATCGCCAGTTCCGGATGCTTGTCCATCAGTTCCAGACTCATATTGGTGTATTCCGCGCTGCCCGGAACGAACATCGGCACCCAGTAAATGCGGTCTTCCCGGGCATAGGTCGTGCCGGGGACGGGACCGTCGTCGGTGTATTTGTCGCCGTAGTCGTATTCCAGCATCCCGAAATAGGCGAGTTTATCGAGCAGGGCGTCGAGACTGGCATCGTCCGGGGTATAGTGCTTCCGGGCGTTCATTTCGTGCAGGAGGGCATACGGATGATGCTTGCGCACCTTGAAGAAATTCCCGGGCAGCATATCCAGCAGCAGGTCCAGGGCCGCCTCGCGGGTAGGCGCATCCATCTCGTCTTCGAAGATGCAGGCCAGGCCCCAGTACTCCGGGGCGTCTGTCGTCATCTTGATTTTCCCCGGCACCCGGTCGGTGACATGACGCACGAATTTCAGGAGTTTGGGATTGGGATTCTTGTCGCCCTTGTGTTTCGGGACGAACTTGGTGGACATTTCAGGCATAGGCTTGGTTCTTCCAATGTTCAACTTCCTGCAGCAACCACTGCGCAAAGGCTTCCACCCCCTCGCCGGTCCGAGCGCAGATGGGGATGACGGTGGCTTTGGGGTTGCGCATACGCACATATTCGCGGCACTTGTCGAGGTCGAAGTCGAAATAGGGCATCACATCGATTTTGTTGATGAGGACCAGATCGCAGACCGAGAACATCAGCGGGTATTTCAGCGGTTTGTCGTGCCCTTCCGGGACGCTGAGAATCATCGCGTTTTTCACCGCGCCGGTGTCGAATTCCGCGGGGCATACCAGATTGCCCACATTCTCGAGGATGACCAGGTCCGCGGCCCCGGGCGCCAGATTGTCCAGGCCCTGGCGGGTCATCTCCGCATCCAGGTGGCACATTCCCCCGGTGTGAAGCTGAATGGACTCCACGGCGGTGCCTTCCTTGATCTTGACGGCGTCCACATCGGAATCGATATCCGCCTCCATCACCGCGATGCGGAGCCGGTCCTTGAGCAGATTAATGGTACGGATGAGCGTGGTGGTTTTCCCGCTCCCGGGAGACGACATCAGGTTGAGGAGAAACACTCCCCTGTCCTTCAAATCCTTGCGGAGGGTGTCTGCGTCCCTGTCATTGTCGGCGAAGATGCTCTTTTTGATTTCGATGACCTTCACCTCTTCTATTTTGGCCATTAGCGTAATTCAGGTTAGTCCCGCTAAATTACGAAATTTATGGCAATTTTCAAATTATTTTCCCACCAGCCGCAAAGCGATCCTATTGCGTTCCGTATCGACGGAAAGCACCTCCACACGCACTTTCTGATGTAGTTTCAGCACACGGGAGGGGTCCCGCAGTCCCTTTACGCCCATCTGGCTGACGTGAATCAGGCCGTTGTCGTGCAGGCCGATGTCCACAAAGGCGCCGAACGCGGTAATGTTGGTCACAATCCCGGGCAGTTCCATACCGGGATGAAGGTCCGAGATATCCCGCACATCATCGGCAAAGGCAAAATCCGCCGCCTGCTCACGCGGGTCCAGGCCCGGTTTGGCGAGTTCCTTCAGAATATCCTGCACCGTGGGCAGGCCGGTCTGCGGCGTCACGTAATCCTCGGCACGGATGCCGGCACAGAGCGCGGCATTGCCCACCAGCTCCTGCACGGAAACGCCCAGGTCGGACGCCATCCGCGCCACCACCGGATAGGATTCCGGATGGACGGCGGAATCGTCCAGCGGATTGTCCCCGCCTTTGATACGCAGGAAGCCCGCGCACTGCTCGAAGGTCTTGGCTCCCAGCCGGGGGACCTTCAGCAGCGCCTCCCGGTTCCGGAAAGCCCCTTGCTCCGCGCGACGTGCACAGATGGCCGCGGCCAGCGACGGACCGATCCCCGCCACGTAAGCCAGCAGGTACGGACTGGCCGTATTGAGGTTCACCCCAACGCTATTGACGCAGTACTCCACCGTATCGTCCAGTTTTTCCCGCAGCAGGTCCTGGTCAACATCGTGCTGATACTGCCCCACCCCAAGATTCTTCGGGTCGATTTTTACCAATTCGGCGAGCGGATCCATAAGGCGACGGCCAATCGAAACGGCGCCGCGAACGGTCACATCCTCGTCCGGAAATTCTTCGCGGGCGATTTCCGATGCGGAATAGATGGAGGCGCCGTCTTCGCTGACGGTCCATACGCGGCAGCCCTCGGGCAAATCCAGCTTCGACAGGAAATCCGCCGTCTCGCGCGACGCCGTGCCGTTCCCGAGTGCAACGGCCTCGATGCGGTATTCCGCCAAAATACGGGACAGCGTAGTCAACGCCTTGATTTTTTCATTCTGGGGAGGATGCGGGAAAATAATCCCGTGCCAAAGCAGGGAGCCATGTTCGTCGAGGGCAGCCAGCTTACATCCGTTCCGGAAGCCGGGATCCACCGCCAGCACGCGCTTCTGCCCCAGCGGGGCCTCCAGCAGCAGCTGCCGCAAATTCTCTCCGAATACCCCGATGCTCTCCCGGTCCGCCTTTTCCTTGGCCTCGCGCAGCACCTCGCCGGTAAGCGAAGGCTCCAGAAGCCGCTTCCATGCATCCTCGCAGGCCATCGAGATTTGCTCGTCGCACGCCGGCGCGGGGTAACCATGCTCCTTGCAGAACGCATAGCGTATGCCTGAAGCCGATTTGTCAGGATCTGCATCGATGCCCAGGTTCAGCCAACCCTCCCGCTCAGCCCGAAGCAGCGCAAGCAACTGATGCGCAGGGATCTTCGCAATCGGAAACGAAAAATTGAAGTAAGTGCGATATTTATCGGCTTCAGGGGCCGTAGAACCCGCTTTTGTAACTTTTGCGGTAATACGCCGCTGCCGGAGCACCGCCCGCAGGTTTTCGCGGATCGGAGCACTTTCGCTCAAGCGCTCGGCGATAATATCGCGGGCCCCGGAAAGGGCTGCATCGGCATCGGCAACGCCTTCGCGCAGGAAACGGGCCGCATCGGCGGCAGGATTCTTCGTACGCACGTTCCACATCAGGTCCGCAAGGGGCTCCAGACCCAATTCCTTCGCGACTGTCGCCCGCGTGCGGCGTTTCGGCCGATATGGCAGGTACAAATCCTCCAGAACCGTCGAAGAAACGCAATTTTCCACTGAGGCGCGCAATTCGGGCGTAAGCGCTCCGGCAGCTTCGATATTCGTCAGCACCGTCTGCTTACGCTTCTCCATTTCCTCAAAAACGCCCATCCAGTGCTTCACAGCGGCTACCGAGGCATCATCCATCCCTCCCGTCTTCTCCTTGCGGTAACGGCTGATAAAAGGTATTGTACCGCCGTCGGCAAAGAGTTCCACGCAATTCTCAATCTGCCAGGATTTGAGTCCTAGGTGGCCGGCAATAAAATCTATATAAATGCTTTTCATCAGTCTGTAGAAATTTCACGGAGCACCTCGCGATAGGCTTCCAATACACGGGACTTTGAGACAAACCCCAGATAATGCCCATCGGCATCCAGCACCGGAAGGCGCCAGCTGTCACATTTTGAGAACTTCTGCATCACGGACTCCATACGTTCGTCCGAGGACACGGTAAAGGCCGGTTTCTCCATCAGGTCCTTCACACGCAGGGTATCATAGAGTTCCGTACGGAACATGATTTTACGTATATGCTCCACCTCCACCTGGGCAACGAACCGGCCTTCCGCATCCAGCACCGGATAAACTGCCGCCGTGCTGCCGGAAAGCAACGCCACCAGCTCCCGCAGGGACATACCGGCACGCAGGTGCGGATACTTGTCCCGCACCAGGTCGGCGGTCCTGATGAGCATAAGCGCACTGTGGTCGTTGTCGTGAGTCATCAGATCCCCGCTCTGGGCAATGCGCTTGGAATAAATGGAATACTTCTCCCGGTAGCGGATAGTGCCGAAGGAAACAGTCGAGCAGAGAATCAGCGGCAGAAGCAGCTCGTAGCCGCCCGTGATTTCGGCGATGAGGAAAATCGCAGTCATCGGCGCCTGCATCACCCCCGCCATCAGCCCGGCCATCCCCACCAGCACGAAGTTATGCTCCGGAATGACCGTCCCCGTCCCCGCGAAAAGCAGGTTCAGCGACCGTGCCAGTACGAAGCCCGTCAGTCCGCCTACGATCAGCGTAGGACCGAAGGTACCGCCCACGCCCCCGCCCGCGTTGGTAAAAGTCATCGCAAACACCTTGAACAGCAGTACAAAGGCAAAGAACAGCGGGACCATCCAGGGCGAGGAAAGCCGTTCCGGCAGGGGCAGTTCGCCGCCACGGAGCAGGCTGCGCAGGGTATCGTAGCCTTCTCCGAACAGGGGTGGAAAGAGAAAGATCAGCAGCCCAAGCGCAAGGGAGCAAAGCAGCCATCGGAGCCAGGTACTACGCATTCTGGCCAGCCTGTCCTCGAGGGCAAGCGTCGTCCGCATAAAATACAGCGACACCAAACCGCAAATAATGCCCAGGGCAATATAGAACGGAATATTGGAGAGCCGGAAGGGCGTAAGATCACAGGCAAACTTTGCCACGCCGCCGTCAAAAAGGTATGACACGACAGCAGCGCTGACAGTCGAAAGCAGCAGCGGCATCAGCGACGACATCGACAGGTTGAACATCAACACTTCGAGCGTAAAAAGCACCCCGGCGAGCGGAGCTCCGAATATACCGGACACTGCGCCGGCGGCACCACAGCCGACAAGGATGGAAATCCCATGCTGCGACATGCCCGCTACCCGGCCGAAATTACTGCCCAGGGCGGCGCCGGTATAGACTATGGGAGCCTCCGCACCCACAGAACCGCCAAAACCGATGGTCATTGCACTGGCCGCGAGCGACGAGCCCATATTATGGGGCCTGATGCGGGAATCCCCGCGGGAAAGGGCGAGAAGCACCTTTGTCACACCATGGCCGATATTGTCCCTGACCGCAAAACGCACAAAAAGCAGGGTCAGCAGCATTCCGGCACCGGGGAGCAAAAAACGGCCCCAGGCGAATCCGCCCGGAGCAGTCATCAGGGGCAACAAACCCGACTGAATCAGGGAAATCAGGCGCTCCAGCAGTACGGCGGCGAGACCTGCGCACACACCGACCCCGAGCGACAGAATGGGAAGAAGATTATTTTCAGATATTTTCCTGAGGATCTTCATCGGCACCGTACTGGGAGATGTTGTCATCCGGCAGGGTACCTTCATCATTACCGGCGGAAACCGTAGTACCGGTCACCTGCTCCTCTTCCGCATCCTCCTCGCCTTCAAGCCAACGCTCGATATCCTCCAGATCATCTGTCTTAACCTTGATCTTCACCAGGTTGATCGAATCCGGAAGTTCTATCGTAACGGCATAAAACGGGGTCCCGTCAGGTTTGGTGTACTTGATGAGGTCCTGAAGATAATCATTGAACCCCGCAGGGTACTTCTCATTGAATGCCTCCGCCAGTTCCGGAGACATGTTCTCATAACTTACTACGTGCCTTTTTCTGTTGTCCGACATAGCTTGCTCACGTTTGGACCGCAATATTAATGCAAATTATCGGGCTTTGCAAAGAATTTTGACTTTTGTGCGATTTTCTTTGCCGGATCGCGCTCAACGAACACCGGTTCCAGGGTCCGGGGATCCAGTCCGGTCCAGTACATAACCGACGAAGTCGTCATCGGCGTAGGGGTAAAATCCTGCACCTGCTCCATCCAGACGCCACGCAGCGTCTTGTTTTGCGACAGGCGCTGCATATCCTGCATCGTACAGCCGGGATGCGACGAAATAAAATAAGGAACGATACCAACATGCTTCCCCTCAGCACGGTTTATCGCATCGAATTCGTAGCGGAGGCGTTCGAAATACTTGAACGAGGGTTTGGCCATATATTTCAGCACCTCGTCCTCAGTATGCTCGGGCGCCACCTTCAGCCGGCCCGATGTATGCCTGAGCACCAGCGCACGCAGATAATCGCGGCCGCTATCGTCGCGGAAGCCTTCGGGCGTAAGGAACAGGTCATATCGCACGCCGCTGCCTACATAGGCATGCCGTACGCCGGGCACGGCAAGGACCTTTTCGTAGAGCCCCAGCACGCGCCTGTGCGAGAAATCCAGGTTCTGGCAGGCAGCGGGGAAAAGGCAGGATTTGCGCCTGCAGACGGCACAGCGCGATTTGTCCTTCCCGCCCATGCCGTACATATTCGCCGTCGGCGCGCCCAGGTCAGAGATATTGCCGCGGAAAGAGGGCATCGACGCCAGTTTCCGGACCTCGGCGAGGATACCCTTCTCCGAGCGGGACTGGATGAATTTGCCCTGGTGCGCGGCGATAGTGCAGAAATTGCAGCCGCCGAAGCAACCCCGGTGCGTAATGATCGAATCCTTGATCATATCGTAGGCCGGAATGCGCTTGCCCGCATAGCGCGGATGGGGCAGTTTCGTGAACGGCAGGTCCCAGAATTCGTCCATTTCCTCCGTCGTAGCCGGCGGATAGGGCGGATTAACCTGCACGTAGCCCTCCCCCACCGGTTCAATCAGCGTGGCCGGAGTCAGGAGGTTGGCATTGGTCTCGATCAGGTGGAAGTTTTCGGCAAAGGCCCGTTTGTCGGCGCAGCATTTTTCATAGGATTGGAGCAGAATCGGCGCAGCGGAGTCGGAACTGATTTCTGCGATTCGGAGCGAAGCGACAGAAGGGGTTTCGGGGGAACCTTCCCCCGTCCCCCCTTGGGGGTGTAGGGGGGTAAGATATTTTGGTATTTTTCCGGACCGGAAAAATACCAGTTGTGAAATCTGCTCTATTTGGCGGAGGTTCCGCCCGGCCTCGATGGCGCGGGTCAGCTCCAGCATCGGCCGCTCCCCCATTCCATAACATAGCCAGTCCGCCCCGCTGTCCACGAGTATCGAAGGCATAAGGCGGTTGTCCCAGTAATCGTAGTGCGTCAGGCGCCGCAGCGACGCCTCCACACCCCCAATCACCACCGGGACATCCGGCCACAACTGCTTGAGAATCTTCGTATAGACGATTACAGCACGATCCGGCCTCTGTCCGAACTTTCCCTCTGGGGTGTACGCATCGTTATGGCGCAGGCGGCGGGCGGCGGTATAGTGGTTCACCATCGAATCCATCGCCCCGGAGTTCAGGGCGAAATAGAGCCGCGGACGGCCGAGCTTGCGGAAATCCCGCAAATCGTCGCGCCAGTTGGGCTGGGGCACCACCGCCACGCGGTAGCCGTATTTCTGCAGGTAACGGGCGATGCAGGCCGTACCGAAACTGGGGTGGTCCACAAAGGCGTCACCCGTAAAAAAGATGACGTCGATGTAATCCCATCCCAGTTTCTGGACTTCCTTGACGGAAGTGGGTATGTCACATCCTGTCGGGGAGTTCAATGCCGAGAATCTTCATCGCCGCCTCAAGCACCCTTGCAAAGGTTCCGATGAGCGCAAGGCGCAGCTTCATCAGCGTCTGGTCGGGTTCCCTGAGAATGCTGGTATCGTGGTAATACTGGTTGAATTCCTTGGCGATATCGTAGGCGTAATTTGCGATCAGCGCCGGGGAAAGGGCCTTTGCAGCCTCATCCACCTTCTGCGGATAGGCGCAAAGCAGCTTTATCAGTCGCAATTCCTTGGCGGAAAGGGCTCCGTCAGACTTCCATACCGGTTCTACGCCGGCCTCTGCCGCCTTTCGCAGTATGCTGCAAATACGCGCATGCGTGTACTGGATGAAAGGTCCGGTGTTGCCGTTGAAATCGATGGACTCCTCGGGATTGAAGAGCATCTTTTTCTTGGGGTCCACTTTGAGTATAAAGTACTTGAGTGCTCCAAGACCTATCATACGGTAGAGCCGTTCCTTCTCCTCGTCGGGGAGTTCTCCCAGCTTTCCCGAGGCCTCGGAGGTCGCTTTGGCAACGCCGTACATCTGCTCGATCAGCTCGTCCGCATCTACGACGGTTCCCTCCCTGGATTTCATCTTGCCGTTGGGCAGTTCCACCATACCGTAACTGAGATGGTAAATCTGCTCCGCCCAGTCGAAACCGAGTTTGGCAAGGATGAGCTTCAGCACCTGGAAGTGGTAGTTCTGCTCGTCGCCCACAACATAGATGTGCGAGTCCAGTTTGTATTCGGAGAAGCGGCGCTCCGCCGTACCAAGGTCCTGGGTGATATAGACGGACGTACCGTCGGAACGCAGCAGGAGCTTGCGGTCAAGCCCGTCGGCGGTAAGGTCGCACCAGACGGAACCGTCGTCGTCCCGGGTAAAGACTCCCATATCCAGGCCTTTCTGGACGAGTTCTTTGCCCAGAAGGTAAGTCTCGTGCTCGTAATAGGTCTTGTCAAAACGGATGCCCAGCGCCTTGTAGGTCTGTTCAAAGCCGTCGAAGACCCAGCCGTTCATCTTTTCCCACAGGGCCCGCACATCGGGATCGCCATCCTCCCACTTGACCAGCATTTCGTGCACCTTGTCCATGACGGACGGGTCTTCCTTTTCCATCTGCGCAAAAGCCACATAGCAGTCGCCCACAAGGTGGTCGCCCTTCTTGCCGGTGGATTCCGGAGTGGCGCCGTCAAAGCGCTCCTGCCAGGCGTACATCGACTTGCAGATATGCACGCCGCGGTCGTTCACGAGCGTAGTGCGTATCACCTCATTGCCAGCGGCGGTGAGCAGGCTGGATACGCTGTCGCCGAGCAGGTTGTTGCGGATATGCCCCAGATGCAGGGGTTTGTTGGTATTCGGCGATGAAAATTCCACCATCACACGCTTACCCGTCGAGGGCAGCTGCCCGAAGGAAGCATCGCCGCGGATAGCCGCAAAACGCTCGCCCCAGTAGAGCGACGAGAAACTGATGTTCAGGAAGCCCTTCACCACATTGTACGCGCTGATTTCGGGGCAGGCCGCGCAAAGGGCGGCACCGATGGCTTCGCCCGTTGCCTCCGGAGAAGCGTGGGAAACGCGCAGCAGCGGGAAGGTCACGAGGGTAAAATCGCCCTCGAACTCCTTGCGCGTCGGCTGGATCTGGAGCGACTCCGCCTCGACCTGCGCACCATAAAGGTTCTGAAGCGACTCGGCGACGCGTGCAGCAATGAATTGTTCAGGCATATTATCCAAGGTAAGGGATAAGGAGCTTGCGCGCGGACGGTTTCTTGAGCTTGCGGATGGCCTTCTCCTTAATCTGGCGCACGCGCTCGCGGGTAAGGTCAAAGCGTTCCCCTATTTCTTCCAGCGTCATTTCCTGGCAGCCTATACCGAAGAAAGAGCGGATAATCTCCTGCTCCCGAGGGGTAAGCACCTGCAGGGCACGGTCGATTTCCGTGCTGAGCGACTCGTTGGTAAGGCCCTTGTCGGCGCTAGGGCTGTCATCGTTCGGAAGTATGTCCAGCAGGGAATTTTCCTCTCCTTCCACAAAAGGAGCGTCAACGCTCACATGACGGCCGGATACCCGCAGGGTGTCCGCAATCTTGTCATGGGGGATGTCAATCATCTCGGAAAGCTCCTCGGTTGACGGCTGGCGCTCGTACTCCTGCTCGAACTTCGAGAGCGCCTTGTTGATTTTATTGAGCGAACCCACCTGGTTCAAGGGAAGACGCACGACGCGGGACTGTTCGGCAAGGGCCTGCAGGATGGACTGGCGTATCCACCATACCGCATAGGATATGAACTTGAATCCGCGGGTTTCATCAAACTTCTCCGCCGCCTTGATGAGCCCCAGGTTTCCCTCGTTGATGAGGTCCGGGAGGCTCAGGCCCTGGTTCTGGTACTGCTTGGCAACCGACACCACAAAACGCAGGTTGGCCCTGGTGAGTTTCTCCAGGGCCTCCTGATCGCCTTCGCGTATGCGTTGGGCAAGTTCTACTTCTTCTTCCGGCGACACCAGCTCTTCGCGGCCTATCTCCTGAAGATATTTGTCCAGGGAAGCGCTTTCGCGGTTGGTGATCGACTTGGTAATCTTTAATTGTCTCATTATATTTTTATTGATCCTTTCCGAATCCGAAGTAGAACTTGCGTCCGGCCGATGTCACTCCGTCGAGGAACACGGAACGCGGGCTCTTCTTCGCGATATTAATCACATCCTGAGGTGTGCTTACGGCGTGATCGTTGACATAAAGGATAATGTATCCGTCTTCCGCACCTGCCTGCGCCATCTTCCCCTTTCCTGCGCTTACCACAAGCACTCCGTTCTTCAGGCCCGCAGCAGCGAGTTCCTCCTTGGTGAGGGGTCTCAGCTGGGCTCCGTAAAAGGAAGCCGTGCCGTCAGCCGCAAGGGCCGTATCCGGAGCTTCTTCAAATACCACCGGAAGTACGATGGTCTTTCCTCCGCGAATAATCGTAGCCTCTGTCCTGTCCCCGGGCCTGAAACTGTTTACCTTGACCTGCAGGGAGGAAGGGCCCTTGATAAAGGTGGAATCCAACTTCATCAGCACGTCTCCCTGCTTTATGCCGGCCTTGTCGGCGGCACTGCCGGAAGCAACCTCATTGATATATACGCCGTCAAGCGAAGAAAGTTTCATCTCGGAGGCAACTTTTTCCGTCACGGGCGACATCGTCACCCCGAGGCGTGCGCGCTTGACTGAACCGAAGTCAATAAGGTCTGAGACGATTTTATGCACGATATTCGAAGGCACCGCAAAGGAATAGCCGGTGTAGGAGCCCGTCTGGGACACTATCGCCGTATTGATACCAACCAGTTGTCCGGCCTTGTTGACCAGGGCGCCGCCGCTATTGCCGGGGTTCACCGCAGCATCCGTCTGGATGAAGGATTCAATCTTGAATTCGCCGGTATAATTGGGCATCGAGCGGCCTTTGGCGCTGACGATTCCGGCGGTAATGGTAGAACGCAGCTGCTCGCCGAGCGGGGATCCGATAGCCAGCACCCATTCGCCCAGGCGGAGTTTGTCCGAATCCGCAAATTCTACGGTAGGAAGGCCTGTCGCATCGATTTTTACCAGTGCGACATCGGTAGCGGGGTCGGTGCCGATGACCTTCGCTTCATACATCTTGTTATTATTGAGCGTAATCTCGATCTTGGATGCATCCTGCACCACATGGTTATTGGTGACGATATAGCCGTCCGGGCTGATGATAACGCCGGAGCCGCTGCCTTCGGACTGCCGCTGCCCGCCTTCATCGCCGAAGAAGAAACGGAAAAAAGGATCCTGGATGGGCTGGTACTGCTTTGTGATAGTAACCTTTACGAATACGACCGCATCCACGGCACGCTCCGCCGCATAGGTAAAGTCCGGATAATCGGACACTGACAAATTGACAGTACCTGACGGGACCTTATATCCTCCTTCGGAAGTATAAACGGGAGTCTCGCCGCTCTCCTGCGGGACTGCGGCTTTCACGATACCATAAGCCGTAAGCCCGCTGAGGCCCACGGAAAGGATGACAGTTAAAAGAGTTTTTTTCATATCCTTGATTTTTGAATTTTCCGGCGCAAACAAAACTCAAAATATGTGCCAGATTTCCGGAAAGTTTGTTATTTTTGCATTTCTGGAAATAAAAATATAAAAGATATGGAATTCATTGTTTCGAGTGCAGCATTACTGAAGGGTATCATGGACGTCTCCAAAGCCATCCCGGCGAAGACCACCCTTCCCATCCTTGAGAACTTTCTCTTTGAGCTCAAAGAGAACAAACTGACCCTCACCGCCTCCGACCAGGAATTGACCCTACGCACCGCGGTAAACGTCGACAGCTCCGTCAAGGAAGGCAGCATAGCCGTTCCCGCACGCCAGCTGACAGAGCTTCTCAAGGCCCTGCCCGACCAGCCCCTTACAATCAAAACCGGAAACGACAGTTCCTTCGAGTGCATCTGGAACAACGGTAATTCATCACTGCCCTACTTCCCGGCTGCAGATTATCCCGCCATCAAGGGAGCTGAAGAAGGTGCGACGGAAGTAACGTTCCCCGCCGCCGAGCTTATCGACGGAATCGGCGGGACAGTCTATGCCACCGCTGACGACGAGATGCGCCCCGCAATGAACGGTATTTATTTCGACATGGAGCCCGACTCCACCACACTCGTTGCAAGCGATGCGCACAAACTCATCTGCTACACCACGAAGGAGGCCAAGGTGGCCGAAAAGGCATCATTCATCCTTCACAAGAAACCGGCCGGGGTATTGAAATCCATCCTTGACAAGGACGGCGATGTAAGCATACGCTTCGATTCCAAGACCGTACAGTTCAACTTCGGGGACACCATGATGATCTGCCGCCTTATCGTGGGCAAGTACCCCCAGTACCGCAGCGTTATCCCCCAGAACAATCCCAATACCCTCAAGATTGACAGGGTGCAGCTACTGAACACCGTACGCCGCGTAGCGGTATGCGCCAACAAGTCATCCAACCATATCAAGCTGGACCTGCGCCAGGGGCAGCTGGAGGTGACCGCGCAGGATCTCGGATTTGCGCTTGCCGCCTACGAGAAGATCGAGTGCGACTACAACGGAAGCGACCTCAGCATCGGGTTCAAGTCTTCGTTCCTGATTGAGATTCTCTCCAATATGGGCTGTGAATCCCTCGTGCTCAAATTCTCGGACTCAAAGCATTCGGTGCTGATCCTTCCCTCGGAGGAAGAAGCCGCGACCGAAAAGGTGTGCGGCATCCTGATGCCTATCATGGTTTCCTAAAAAACGCTGCGGCGATGGAACTCGACCTGAAAAGGCCTCTGCTGTTTTTCGACATTGAAAGCACGGGGCTGAACATTCCTTCGGACAGCATCATAGAACTCAGTTTCGTCAAGGTATTCCCCGGCGGCGAGCAGCGCATCAAGACCTGGCGCATCAAGCCCTGGGATTACGAGCGCAAGTGCCAGAGGCCCATCGATCCGGGCGCATCGGCCGTCAATGGCGTGACCGATGACATGCTGACCGACTGCCCGCGTTTCTTCGAAGTCTGCGACGAGGTGCAGGAATGGCTGGAAGGCTCAGACCTCGCCGGATTCAATTCCGCAAAATTCGACCTTCCCATGCTCTCCGAGGAGCTGGAGCGGGCGCGCCTGTACAAAGGCAAGGATATCCGCGTCGATCTGCATGAAGCGGCAATGGTGGATGTCCAGGCCATTTACCACACCATGGAACCGCGCAATCTGCGGGCCGCCTACCGATTCTATTGCGGCGGCGAAGACTTCGAAAATGCACATACGGCCGAAGCGGACACGCTCGCGACCTACGAAGTACTGAAAGGGCAGCTTGACCGCTATCCCGACATATTGAAAAACGATGTCAGGGCGCTCGCCGCATACACCGGGAAAAAATTCGTCGATTTCTCCGGCAGCCTGCTGCTTGATTCGGACGGAGATGCGGTAATCGCTTTCGGCAAACACAAGGGGCGCAAGGCACGGGAAGTTTACGAAACGGAGCCCTCTTATTTCGCCTGGGTGCAGAACAGCAACTTTACCCTGGACACAAAAGCTCAGTTCAGGAAGCTGGCAGCGCAGTACAAGGCGGAAATCGAAGCCGAAAAGAGCAAACCCCTGAGCGACGAGCAGACCCGTCAGGCCGCGGGCGACCTGGCTGCCAAATTCAACACCGGAAGGCTTTTCTGATGCGTTACGAGTATGCTCCTGCCGCTTTCCTGCGGCTCTCTGAAGACGGCCGCGTCGACGGCATTACCTTCGGCTACCTGCTGTTGGACGGCAACAAGGTTCAGGCCTGCCACCCTTTCCTGCTGCATCAGCTGCTGACACTGCGCGAAGGAAACCGCTTCGTCCTGCGCAACCGCGGGCGCAAGGTGTTCGAATATGCCTGCAGCGACGCATCGCTCAAGGAACTTACCGCAGCCGCCGTCCCCGGACCGGACGGCCTCCTGGCAGTGGAACTCGGTGCACGGAAATCATTAAGGAAAGAGCCCCGTTTCGATATCATCTGGGGCGAATAGTGCAATGAAACTCATTCCCATCTATACCTGGAACAAAAGCCTTGTCAACTTCAACAAGCGCAGCGGGCGGCTCAGCAAGAGGCCCTGGTTCCAGGGAGCTTTACTTATGGTCTGCGTAGCCGTAGCCATGCTGCTCGCGAACCTGCCTTTTACCAAAGAGGCCTATCACGGATTCCTGCACACCACCTTTACGATGGAGATGCACAGTCCCAATGGCGTGCTGGACTTCGCCTTCCCCCGCGACATGACGGTGGAAAAGTTCATCAACGACATCCTGATGGTGATTTTCTTCTTCACCGTCGGCCTGGAAATCCGGCGCGAGGTTGCCTGCGGCGAGCTTTCGAGCCCGCGAAAGGCAATGCTGCCGGTCATCGCGGCCTTCGGCGGAGTGGTGTTCCCGGCGCTGATCTATACCGCGGTAAACCACGGAACGGCTGCCGCTAGCGGATGGGGCATCCCGACAGCCACCGATATCGCCTTTGCCGTATGCATACTTTCCATGCTCGGTCCCAAGGTCCCAGCGTCGCTGAAAGTATTCCTGACTGCCCTTGCGATTGCCGATGACCTGATTGCCATCCTGGTGGTGGCTCTATTCTACGGCGGCAGCATCAGATTACCCCTGCTGGTGGTGGCTCTCGCCGTAATCGCCTTTACCCTGTTGCTGCGGCGGCTCGGCGAAAAGAACGTATTCCCCTACCTGCTCTGCGCTGTGGTGGTATGGGCGCTCTTCTACTATTCCGGCATCCATGCTACCATGTCAGGTGTGGTAATGGCTTTCCTGATTCCGGCAAAGGCCCGCTACAACAAGGCGCAGTACTTCCACAAGCGCAACCGTTTTATCCGCATGGTGGACGAGTTTGATACCCTGGACGACGGCGAGCCCTTCCCGAACGGTCCCCAGAAGCATTGCCTGCGGCAGCTGCACCATATCGCACAGGGGTCGATGGACATGAGTTACCGAGTGGAGCACGCGCTTTCCCCTTGGGTAAATTTCCTGATAATGCCTGTTTTCGCACTGGCCAACGCCGGTGTGGAAATTACAGACCCGTCCTATTTCAATATATTTATACGGGACGTGGCACTGGGCAGCGTCGGGATGGGCGTATTCTTCGGGCTGGTGCTCGGCAAGCCGGTGGGCATCACCCTGCTGAGCTGGATTGCCATCAAATTGAAAGCCGGCGAAATGCCGGCCGGGGCATCATGGGGAATGTTTTTCGCCGTGGCCTGCCTGGGCGGCATCGGCTTTACGATGTCCATTTTCGTAGACACGCTTTCCTTCTCAGACCTGGCCCCTGAAACGATGGCGCACCTGCGTGACGCCGGCAAAATCGCCGTTCTGATGGGCTCCATCTGCTCCGGTCTGCTCGGCTCCCTGCTGGTGGGTCTCGTGCATCATTTCCAGTCGAAGTCCGTCAGGGCCTGAAGGCCGGGAAGGCCGTAATAGGCCGGGACTATATCGCCTTTGAGATAAAGCTGCCGCCCGAGGTTCTCCGGGTGGTCCACAAGGTTCAGCGCATCGCGGATATCGCCTTTTGCGAGCTGAACGGAAATGCAGGCTGAACGGTCGTTCACAGAAGATTTTGCCGCCAGCACCAGGTTCGTCCGGCTTGTAAAGGGCGGCTCGAACGAACATTTGCTGCTGGTCAGGTCCCCGCCGACTATATAGCCATACACCCATACGCCGCTTTCTCCAGCGTGAGCCGCCACTTCCCCCACGCTATATGCATCCTCCTTTTCATCGGCGCCGCCACCGACAATGACATCCTCCGCAAGCCACCTGCGCGCAGTATCCAGTTGCAGCTCAATGCCCCCGACGCCTTCCCTGGTCGATGCGCCAAGCCCCAGCACAAGAACCTGCCGCGCTTCCAGCGTACGGGTAAGGAGCAACTGTTCGCTGCCTTTAAGGGAAAGTAGCAATGACACCGCCCCCGGCAGAAAATATGCCGTGCGCGTCTCTCCGTAGGAATAAGACAGCCTGCCTTCATTGCAGCGCAAATGCAACTGCCCTTCCGGATACGCTTCGCGGAATGATTTCGCTACATTAAGCCGGATTCCGCTATTGATTTGGGCACAATATAGCTGAACCTTCGCAGTCTGTCCTTTGAGGACGACGGCAACCTGCGTATCGCCGTAGCAGGGAGCATCGAAGCGTGGATCGCTGAAACGCATGGACACTGCGCTGACGGTATAGCTGCCCGGCGCGACGGTCAGGGTAGCAGGAGCGCTGCCGTAACTGCCCTCGAAGACCAGGGCGCCGGAAGCATCCTTCACCGTCAGGATAAAATCATTGGTATCCGGGAGTGATGCGGATGCACGCGCGGGGAGAGACCAGTCGTCGGCAAAGCTGATTTCCAGGCCGGAAGCAGTTGCCGGGTTGTCGAAAAAGTCATCGCAGGAGCTGGCGGCAAGGGTAATTGCCATTGCAGCGCCAAAGAATGTAAGAATCCGTTTCATCTTCGTAAAAGTTTTTAAAAGTTTTTTCCGCGAAGATGAAATCATAAAACGTAAAAAAGTATCTAAAACGTAAAAATGTGGCGAAAATTTACTAACTTGCAACGATTGTCGGACAACTATTTAATATACCATAATGATACACTCAAAATCTTATCTTGTTCCCGATGCGGAACTACTTGTAATTCAGCCCGACGGGCTGCTTCTCGCCAGCCCTGGCGATGTTAGTGAAAACGGTACGGAAATCGGCACTGTCGTGGACAGCGGCTGGGAAGATTGGGGAAACAATTAAACTTCTGAGGCCATGAAAAAATTATTTGCAATTTTTGGCGCCGCCCTTATGCTGGCCGCCGCGTGTACCAAGGAGAAAGAACTCCCCTTTGTCGTTGAGGATGGCAAGGAAGTAGTAAAGATTATCGCTTCCGTAGACCAGAGCCGCACGACCGTCGACCTGGACGGGAACGCCGCCGTTTACAGCTGGCAGACTGCGGAGAAGATTTCGGTCATAGAAGAAGGTGTCATGTTTGAATCCTTCGAATATGTCCTGGACGATGCCGCTACCGGCACCTTCATCGGCCAGAAAGCCCTGGGCAACGACCTGTCTTATGCCGTTTCGCCCTCAGCCGTCGCCGTGACGCCCCTGGAGAATTCCTATGTAATCGGCCTGCCTGCAGTCTATAATAACTATGTTCCCGGCACCACCAACGCATTGATGGTCGGTACGCCCGACAGCCAGGAGGGGGATACATATCATTTCACCTTCCGGCACGCGGCTGCGCTGATTAAGTTTACCTACGTAAACGTCCCTGTCGGTACCAGCAAGTTCCTATTCTCTACGGATAAGAAGATCAACGGCGACTGGAACCCTGCCGATCTGGCTGACTTTGTACTGGAAACGCCGGAAGAGGGAGGCAAGGCCACCAGCCTTCGCTTGGCTGCTCCCGTCGCTGTCCCCAACCTGACGATGGACTTCTATGTTCCCGTTCCTGTCGGCGAATACCACAGTTTCAGCGTTGCCTTGCTGGACGAGAACGATAACGAAATCGACGGCACCGTGCGTTCCAAGGACGCCACCACCGTCCTGGCCCGCGGCGATGTATTTGTCACGCCGACGATTACGCTTCCCGAGACTTCCCTCGCAGGCAGCTACATCATCGTTTCCAAGGCCGCCACGAAGGGCAAGTGGGTGGCGATGCAGGCCGACATCGACGCGAACGGCCGCTGGGCCTATTCGGAAAGCGAAATCGCTTATGACCAGCCGGTCAACCTCTTCGACTCCAGCATCGACTTCGCCCAGTTCTCCAACATCAACTACCGCTTTAATGTGGAGTCCCTCGAGGAAGGCGGTTACGTACTGCAGAACGCCAAGAGCGGCGACTATGTGCAGTTTATCGGCTCCGCCAGCAACAAGGGCAAGGAAGTCGCCCCTGAAGAAAAAGAAGCCTTTGACCTCTTCCAAATCAATGCAGACGGCACATGGACCATCGGAAGCTATTATAACGATACGGACCTGTACACCCTGCAATACAATGTAGGCAACTACTTCACCTTCTACAAGAGCAACCAGGCACAGATTTACCTGATTCCCTATGTGGGCGCCGCGATGCCGGTGGTGCTCAGCGGCAGCTGCAAGAACAATGTGGTAACGCTGACTGCCATTCCTGACAATGCGGAAATCTGGTATACCGTGGACGGATCGGAGCCCGACGGAACCACGCCGATGACGCACTACGAGGAGCCTTTCGAAATCACGGAAGACCTCATCCTGAAGGCCATCGCCTACGCGCCGGATGAGACCTATACGGACAGCGATGTCTTTGTACTCGAATGCACCTACGTAGATCCGTCCACCACGGCGTACTATGAAAAAGTCACCGAGGCTCCGGTCGATTGGTCCGGCGAATATCTTCTTGTATGTGAGAATCAGAACCTTGCACTTTCATCTATTTCCTCGACAAGTACAAAGTATGGTATTGGAGCCGAGGTTTCCATCTCTAATGAACAGATACTCTCTGATCCTACCACGAACGCTTACAAGGTAGTCATAGCCGGTGCCACTGATAATGGCAACGGATACACGCTTATGTTGAGCGATATTTATCTGGCTTGGACATCAGGTAATTCATTGACCACGGCCAATTCGGAATCAGACAATTCACGCTGGACGATATCTGCTGGCGCAACAAGCGGGAACTGGATTATCGCAAATGTTGCTCAATCTTCCAGAGAAATCTGGTATAATACGGGCAGCCCCCGATTCGCCTGCTATGAAAACAAGACGGAATCGGACAAAGGATATGCACCAATCCAGCTCTACAAACTCTCCGACAGCCGCCAGAAGCTTCCTACGCCCGAAGGCCTTGAAGTCGATGAGTTGGAGTTTACCGTGAGCTGGAACCCGGTAGACGGCGCCGCCTCCTATAATGTAGTGATTGGCACCCTCCACGACAACACGACCGAAACCAGCTACACCCCCGAAGGCTTGGAAGACGGCTACTATAATGTTTCCGTCGTCGCCGTTTCCGGCGATGGTCAGTATGCCGATTCCGACCCTGCCACCATTGAGAACGCAAAATTCGGCACCCCTGCCCTGCCCGAGCCCGAACTGAGCGCCGGTGTTTGCACGGGGACATCGGTACAGGTTACCTGGACAGCCGACGAGCGCGCCACCTATGGCTACAACGCCACCCTGTACGACGCAAGCGGTTCGACACCACTGGCCGATCAGTTTGGGCTGACAAACAGCGTCAGCTTTGAAAATCTGGAATCCGGCAAAGAATACAAAGTCGGCGTGTATGCCGAGGGAGTCGACGGGGATCTGCCCTACGAGCGCTCCTCGGAGGCCTTCATCATCGTCAGCACCACGCAGGGCGGAGCTGCCACCATCGCGGATATGGTTGCAGCCTGCCCTTCTGACAGCTATTCCCTGACCGGCGTTACCGTGGTGGGCGTCGCTTCTACCTCCAATGCCTTCATCGGCGACGGTACCGGCTTTGCCCTTGTTTACAAGAGCAGCCACGGACTCGCCCTTGGCGATATAATCGACATCAGCGGCGCCACGCAGCGCTATCACGGCGTCGCCGAATTCGCGCAGCCTGCCATCACGAAGACAAGCACCGCCCCGGCCGTCGAGTACGGAGACCCGATCAACCCGAGCGCCGACCTGATGAAGGCCTGGACGGAAGGAGACTTTGACATCACCTACATCTCGGCTTCCGGAACGCAGTCCGGACGGAAAGTCAAGCTGCCTAACGGTTACGAACTCTACCTGCATAAGGCCAACACCGCCACGGACGGCAAGACCGTACAGCTAAAAGGTCTGGTGTATGGCTGGAGTTCCGACAACAATAATTTCAACTTCTTCTTCACCAGCATCGAAGAAGACAGCTCCGCACCGTCCCTTGAAGTGACGCCGCTGTCCAAAACCTGGGCATACGATGATACCACTCCCGCCGAGTTTACCGTAACGGCCGCCAACGGTACTTGGGATTTCGATCCCAAGACGTTGGATTACTTCACGGTCAACATCACCGACACCGGCCTCAGTATCGCCCCCAAGGGTGAAAATTCCACCAATGCCGATTATTCAGGCACGGTTACCGTGACGCTCACACCCTCGAACGGAGGAGACCAGCTTACCAAGGACATTGTCCTTACGCAGAAATTTAATAGCGGCTCGGAAAGCGTAACGCTCACGGGAGACGATATGGCGCAGATGAGCAATGCCGGACAAGGGTATGGTGTGGAGAAATCCGTAACGGTTGACGGCTATACCTGGACGACCAACGGATATCAGACCTCCGACCTCAAAAAGATGATTCAGCTCCGGGTACGCACAAACAAAAACGGCATCTCCTACATAAAGCTGCCTGACTTCACGGACGATATCAAAACCATATCCATGAAGGTAACCGGCTCTGGCGATACCTCTTATGATGGGGGAAGCAATCCCGGCACCACCTTGGCATTCCAGGCAGGAACAACGACAACAGAAACCGTCATTGCCAGCGGCACAGCCACGGACAAAGTACTCACCATTGACTTAAGCGACAAGTCCTGCAGAACTGGCTATATCGTTTCTACGGACTATGCTATCCGTATCTGGGAAGTCACCGTCGAGTTTTGACTGCCGTCCGGAGGGGGAACCTCCGGGGAGGGAGACCTCACCGCAGCCGTAACGACGGCAACTTCACCTACTGCAATTGGCGCGACAGGGGTAACCCTGTCCGCCACTTACAGCGGGATGAAGAGTGAGTACGCTCCGCAGAATGCCCGCTTCGTGTACGGAACGAAGGCCAGCGCGATGAACCTGACGGTCTACAGCCAGGACCTCATCAGCGGAACCTCCGGCGTTTTCACGGCACCGGTAGCCAACTTGAGCCCCTCCACGGACTATTACTACCGCGCGGAGCTGGATGTTTACGACCCGTCCCAAAAGACCTATGTCACGGTTACGGGTACCATCCAGGCTTTCCGGACCAAGGCTGAATCCCCGACGCCGGACGCCCCGGGCTACCTGGCCAACTACGAGGTACCTGCCGTATCGCTTTCCGGCACTTACACCAGCGAAAACGAATATTACGACAGCGGCCGGAAGTGGTACTGCTACAAATGCACGGACGCCAACCAGGCCGTTGCCACGCACACCTGGACCTCAAATGGCAAGGCGATGCGCAACTACACGGTGATGATGGACGGCAGCCGCAAATGCGCGCTCTGGTGCGCCTTTGCGATGCACTCCAACACCTGGGCGGACAACAATGTAGGGCGCAACGACGGCTGGAAGACCGATCCCGCTTTCCCCCCTGAATGGCAGGGGTCCGGCGTGAGCGGTTACAGCAAGGGCCACCTCTGCGCCTCCAACTATCGTCAGAGTACCACGAACCAGAACAAGCAGACCTTCTACTACACCAACCAGGCCCCCCAGTTCCAGACCGGCTTCAACGACGGCGTATGGAACCAGTTGGAACAGGCGGTAAAGAGCCACGCCCCCTCCGGAAGCGATACGCTCTATGTCGTGGTGGGTGTACTGTTCGAGAACGACAACACGATTGAAGGCGTCAGCATTCCCAGCCACTTCTACAAGTGCCTGATGAAATGCCGTTTCAACTCCTCCGGCGAGTTGACGGATGCCAACGGTTGCGCCTACCTCTTTACGAACGCCAGCCACAAGGGCGAAAGTTATTCCTCCTTCATTACCAGCATCGACGCCATCGAGGAGCGCAGCGGAATCGACTTCTTCCCCTTCGTCACGCAGCGACTGGAAGAATTGGATAAAGCAGATACGGCAGCCAAGGCGGAAAGCAACAAGACCTCCATCTTCTGACGTACTCCCCCACCGAATTTTGCATTTTAACTCAAATCTCCGTAAATTGCGGAGATTTTTGTTGTTTAGAAGTCATGGAAATCCAGGTTTACGTTGCCCGTCCGGAGCACGGGAAGTACGCCGAACAGATTTGCGAAGAGATCTATATCTCATCGCTGGAGCGCAAAACCGGCATCGCCAAACGCACGCCGGAGTACATCATTGAAAAAATCAACGCCGGAAAGGCCGTCATCGCCCTGACGGACGAGGGTGAATTCGCCGGCTTCTCCTACATCGAATCCTGGGGGCACAAGACCTTCGTGGCCAACTCCGGATTGATTGTCGCGCACAAATTCCGCGGCATGGGCATTGCCAAGCGCATCAAGGAGCAGACCTTCCTGCTGAGCCGCCGCCTCTTCCCGGACGCCAAGATCTTCTCGATCACCACCGGCGCCGCCGTAATGAAGATGAACTACGAATTCGGCTTCCGGCCCGTTCCCTACACGGAACTCACCGACGATCCCGAATTCTGGAAGGGCTGCGAGGGCTGCCGCCACTTCGACATCCTCCAGAGCCACGACTACAAGATGTGCATCTGCACCGGTCTGCTCTACGACCCCAAGGAACACCTGGAAATCAAAAGTCCCAAAGAAAACGCCTGATTGCTATGGAAAAGAAGAAGAAGAAAGTCGTCGTCGCGTTCAGCGGCGGTCTGGATACCTCCTACACCGTGATGTACCTCGCTAAAGAAAAGGGCTATGAGGTGCACGCCGCCTGCGCCAATACCGGCGGATTCAGCGACGAACAACTGCGCACTAATGAAGAAAACGCCTACAAGCTCGGCGCGACGAAGTACGTTACCCTCGACGTGACGAAGGAGTACTACGAAAAGAGCCTGCGCTTCATGGTCTTCGGGAACGTGCTGCGGAACGGCACCTACCCCATTTCCGTTTCGTCGGAGCGCATTTTCCAGGGAATGGCGATTGCGCGCTATGCGAATGAAATCGGCGCGGACGCGATTGCCCACGGCTCCACCGGGGCGGGGAACGACCAGGTCCGCTTCGATATGACCTTCCTCGTGATGTGCCCAGGAATGGAGATTATCACCCTCACCCGCGACGGCAACCTCACCCGCAAGGAAGAGGTCGATTACCTCAACGCGCACGGCTTCAAGGCGGATTTCGCCAAACTCAAATATTCCTACAACGTGGGCCTCTGGGGCACCTCCATCTGTGGCGGCGAGATTCTCGATTCCCGCGCAGGCCTGCCCGAAAGCGCCTACCTCAAGCAGGCGACGAAGGACGGCGAGGAAACCCTTGCCATCGGCTTCGAAAAGGGCGAAATCGCCTCCGTCAACGGCAAGCCTTTTGCCGATAAGGTGGCCGCCATCCGCGAAATCGAACGCATCGGCAGCGCCTACGGCATCGGCCGCGACATGCACGTCGGCGACACGATTATCGGCATCAAGGGACGCGTAGGCTTCGAAGCCGCTGCTCCGATGCTGATTATAGGCGCGCACAAGTTCCTGGAGAAGTTCACACTCTCCAAATGGCAGCAGTACTGGAAGGACCAGGTGGGTACCTGGTACGGAATGTTCCTGCACGAAAGCCAGTATCTGGAGCCGGTGATGCGCGATATCGAGGCGATGCTCGAAAGCAGCCAGCGCAATGTCAGCGGCACAGTGACACTGAAACTGCGCAAATACGGCTTTGAGACCGTGGGCGTGGACTCCCCCAACGACCTGGTCAAGAGTAAGCTGGGCGAATACGGCGAGACGCAGAAAGGCTGGACTGCCGACGACGCCAAGGGCTTCATTAAAGTCAGCTCAACCGCCCTGCGCGTCTACTACGGCAATCACCCGGAAGAATTCTAAACCTCCCAGTCTAATATTTTTAAATTCGGGATCCGGTCAAGATGCCGCCGGTTATGTGTGACAAGGGTCAGGTTTTTATCCCTTGCGGTTGCTCCGATAACGATATCAAAATCATCAATGGCCGTTCCGCTCTGCATCAGGGAAGCACGAATTTCGCCATATGAGTCGATGTGGGGCTCGACGGGAAGGATGGTGAAATGGTCCCTGACAAATTGAATTTCGTGCTTATGGTCTTCAAATCCAAGATAGTGACAACCTACTGAAATCTCGCACATCGTAACGGCAGAAACGAAACAGTGCTCAAACCCAGCGTCGAGAATCGCTTTACGAATCTTCTCTTTGCCCCGGAACATAGCGATGAAAACATTGGTATCGAGAAGATAATTCATAAGATATCCTCCATGGATTTCGCCTTCCCGCGCGTCTTGACAAGCATATCAGAGAATGCATAGGGGTCGATGTCACTATCATAGAATCCCCCTTTCGAAATAGTGTCAAAAGGACTGGCCTTTGACAAATCCGCAGTAAGCGTAACCCTTCCCTCCACGGCATCCATCGCAAGCGAATCCTTCTCTTTTACCCCCAGCTTACGAATAACTTTTGCAGGAAGGATAACGCCCAGGCTGTTGCCAATCTTGATGATGTTTACACTGGTTGTCATTTCATATGTCGCTTTGTCCGGCACAAATGTAATAACATTTTCCATCTTTACAAAATTGTTATAACACATTACGTTCTTTACTACGACAAAGCTATATATAAACACGATGACTTTTCCACGTCAGGGAAATGTCAATGTCAGTTTTTTACAATCCCTATGCTTTTTTACGATTCATGAAGCCGCAGGCCCATTAGGGAAATGAGCCAAACCGGAGATTATGAGTACTATTTGAAACCGTCAGAAATTCCGGAAGGTATCCCAGCTGGTATTGGCTTCGGCAGATTGTTCAATGCCGCTGGTCTGTGTGCCAGGAAGGTTGGTGAACAGGTCGAAACCGGTCATCTGTTCGATATAGTCCACACTCACGGCATAGTTGGTATAACTGTCGCTACTGTAGGTCTGGTGATCGAACCAGAAGCCTATTGCCGATGCCTCCGTCACTGTATTCCCGCTCCACTTCACCTTCAGGAAGGCCTTCCAGTAATAGTTGGGGATGGGCAACTGCGTCGGATTGGCATTCTTGCCGGTAGCTCCGTAAAGATAGTTTATAGTCTCGCTATGCCCTACCGTCCGGTATGCGGGGCCGGTAACCACGTAAACTACGGCATCATCGGTCGTCACAAGCGCCCGCTCCGCATCCTCCAGTGAACTCCAGATGCCCTGGTTGAAGTTGGTCTGGATCTGAGGTGTCTGGTTGGTGGCATAGTAGGTCTGGAGATTCATCGTATCGTCAGACTTACGGTCCGCATTGGGGCACTGATGACCGCGGGAATAGGTACTGTTGCCATACATAGTACCATAGCTGTTGGCGGTGATGTTCACCTGCCTGTCATGGTCGATATTGGGATTATAGCGCCAGCTGCTGGTTGATGCCGAGCCCGACTTGAGGGCCTTGGTCAGCGGATAGGCCGTCCAGAGCGAAGCATAATAGGTATAGCTGTAATTGTAGCTATAATTCCGATTCGCCTCCGTATCGCCCCCGCTGCCGTAGAATGCGCCTACATAATCCTCGCTTCCGGTAACGGCGGGCAGTTCAAGCCAACCCGTGGGGATGCCGGGCACATTCGTGCTCGTCGTGAACTGGCCGACGCTGGCACTGGTGATTTCATTGTACCCGCCATTGCCGTCGCTTACGGTCATGAACGCCTGGTAGTAGTAGGTCGTTCCCGATGCAAGACTGCTGACGTCTGCGGTAAAACTGCCACTGGCGCTTTCCAGGGGATCGATGGTATAGACGGTCCGATAGGTCAGGGAGCCGCTACTGGTCCCCACCCGGAATCCCGCTTCCTGCGGTGCCGGGCTGGTTCTCACTCCGTTGAACGTAGCGGTCAGGGTTGCCCCTGACGCGCTAACGTTAAAGGAGGATTGGGCTGTGATGTTTCCATCCCCGGAGGTTCCGCCCCCGGATTCGCTTCAATAATAAACGACGAACTTTGTCGTTCTAAGCTGGGTGTTGGTCCCGGTGGAAGTAGAATTTTGCAGTATTACCGTTGACGCACCACTGGAGTTCTCCCACACCACTTTCTTATTCGTAGTATCAATGCTTACTGTTCCGCCACCCTGTACGACACTCCAGGAAGCACCGGAATAAGTACTGGTATAATACATCTCTACCTTGGTAAAGGTTTTACCGGTAAAGCGCATCTGATTCGCCCTGTAAACCCGTAACGTGCTAACTGTGTTATAGGTTGTATTGACATTAGTTCCGTTATTCTTCAATTGAGCAATAGAAACACCAGATGCCGTGGTCATTTCAATAGATTCGGTTCCTCCAGCAAATGTACCGGAAGTAATCTCTTCATCCGTTGGCTCGTCGCCGCCACCGGAATTCACTGTAATCGCCTGCGTGGTGGACTTGGTAATGCCGCTGACGGTGTAGCTGATGGTTACCGAAGTATTGGCAGTGGTCAGCGCCGTGGAAGTGCTGGGCGTAAAAGTGAGATTGGCGTTGTCTACGGTCTCCTGCTTGGTCTGGGCCGTATTGTCGTGGTTCTCAAACGTAGCCGTGACGACCATGCCGGCCGGATTGAAGTAATCGCCCTCGTTATAGGTAGTCGTGGTAGGAGCCGTAGTAACAGCGATGCTCTTAAGGTCCCAGGTAATCGGTGCGGATACCGTGATAGCCTGCGAAGTAGACTGGCCCTCATAGGTTATGCTCACGCTGGTCGTCCCTGCGGTCAGCGCCGTGGTAAGGGTCGGCGAGAAGGTCAGGTCACCGTGCGCCACAGTCTCGGTCTTGTCCGCCTTTACCCCGTCATGATCCTCGTAGGTCGCAGTAACGACCATTCCGGTCGGATCGAAGTACTCTCCTGCCTCGTAAGCAGTCTTAGTCGGAGGCGTGGTCACCGCAATGCTCTTCAGGTCCCAGACGGTGTTGTCATTGAGCTTATAGAAGGCAATCTTGGCTTGTCCAGATGTATAGCAGCAGAAACGGGGACTTCCCGTGTTATATCGGAGGTAACGAGATGTGTTATAAACATTGCGTGCATCATCAACGGACAATGTCCACAAAGTTCCATTCGTGCTGGCATCATCAACCGCATACAAATAATTGTTACTGGAAGTAGCCGTACTTGTATAAGCCAGGTACTTCGTTCCCAGTTTCATCGTATACGACCCGCCGGACTGCTCGATACTGACATTGTAATCATCATAATCATCGGCAACAATCTTTGAATCTGATATGACTACAGTTGTATGTTGACCGATGTTTGACGAAACTCCGGTCAGCACTTCTCCGGAAGTACTACTGGCCTCGTATACAATAAGATAATCGCCGGCCCAATTTGAAGGGGCGGAAGTGACCTTCTCATAGTAGACGGTAGCACTTGCGGGATTCACGGTAATCTCCTGCGTGGCGGTCTTGGTGATGCCGCTGACGGTGTAACTGATGGTCACTGACGCATCAGTGGTCTCCAGCGCCTCATCCAGTGCAGGATCGAAATCAAGATCGTCGTTCTCGACAACTTCTTCCTTCGTGTTGCTGGTATTGCCGCGTTCCTCAAAGGTAGCCGTGACGACCAGCCCGTCAGGATCGAAGAAATCACCCTCAGTATAGGTGGTCTTGCCGGGCGCCGTGGTCACCGCGATGCTCTGCAGATCCCAAACCTTGGGAGCGGTCACGGTAATTTCCTGCGTCGTTTCCTTTCCGCCGTAGGAAATGGTAACGCTGGTGGTACCCGCCTCAAGGTTCGTAGCCGGATCGAAGGTCAGGTCGCTATTTGCAATCACTACATCCTTTGTGTGTTCACTGTCGTCCGCATCAACATAGTGGGCGGTAACGACCATCCCCGTCGGATCGAAATTCTCACCCGCCTCATATGTTGTCTTGTCGGGAGCCGTCGTTACGGCAATGTTGTCCAAAACCCAATCCGCAGCAAGGATATAGAAACTAACAGGGGTACCCGTGCTTGAATCAGAAGCGTAGCAGGCAAAGATACTGCTGCCACTGTTATAACGCATCTTGTTGCGCGTGTATGTACCTTGTGCAAGGACGGTGGCTTCTCCTGATTCCGCATCAATGGTTACCGTCCAGGAACTATTGTCGGAAAGGGTTTCCTCAGTCCTGAGCCAGTTACTGCCGGAACTGGCAGCGTAGAGATATCCTTCACCCGTGTAGAAGGCGATGGTATTCTCCTGCTTACCGGCTTCGATGGTCAGGATCTGCACAGCATCACCGGGGCTGGTAATCGCAGAACCACCCGTAGTCTTGGTCACGCTCGCCTGGCCGCGGTTATTGCCGTTCTGGGTTGTACTCATGGCGATTGCCGTGGTACCGGGCGCAGCAATGATTACCTGACTACCCACCGTCAGTTCCGCAGCATTGGTCACGAGGTCGTACTGCACGGGGCCGTCGGGACCGATACCGTCCATATTGACTTTGAAGGCAGTGACTTTTCCGGACTCGAAAGTATACTTCTCGTTATCGGGCAGGGTAATCCGTTTGGTGTAGGTATTGCCCTGGTCCGTTGCAATCACCACCTTGAGCTGCGTGTTCCTCAAATTCACCGGAGCGCAGGCAAACCAGATATTCGTATCGCTGGTTGTGGAAAGCGTAATGGTCTTGCCGGCGGAATTGGCGACAATATCCCCCTCACTATAGGTGTCGTAATCCTCTGCGTAGTAGTAATAACGGCCCGCCCAATTCTCGGCGGCGGTAAGAGAAACAGAGGCAATCTCTTCACCGGATGCAAGGGAAAGATTCGTGAAGGATATCTTTCCATAGGCGGTCAGGTGTGCAAAATTCATTGCCACCGCCGATGCAGGGAAACTATCGCCCGCAGGATATTTGGCAACCAGAATCTGCGCTCCCTCATCGACGGAAGTCGGCAGCGGAGTCTGGGAAGCCGGGATCTCCACCTGAATCGATTTATAAGAAACGTTGACACTGACCACGGAGGAGTAAGGGCTCACAGCGTAGAATGTATACGGTCCAGAGCCGCTGTCTTCGATATCGGCCCTGAAGGTAGCAGTTGCCCCCCCCCCAGAAACCTCAGGGGTGGAAGACTGCTTTGTCGACGCCAAATTCAAAGAAATGCCAACGGTCTTGTTTGCCGTCCACAGCGTAGGGATTTCCCCGTCTTCGGGCGTGCCGAATATGGTTTTGGAGATAGGACCCGCAGCAAACTCAACGGTACGAATGATTGCGGGCTCGGTTTCGGGTTCCTTGGTGCAAGCAAAAAGCACAGTGGTCGCAGCGGCGACGAAAAGGACTTTAAAAAGATTCTTTTTCATAAGGCATCCGTTTTTAAAGTTCATCTTCATCCCACTCACCGAGTCCATTCACATCGTAAGTGGCATTATTAATCGTGTTTCCATTGGTGGAAACCAACAACAGGCTCTGCGCGAATCGTATCACGCGCAGATTACATTCAGGACGTTCATACGTCTCCTTCAGTTTTTTCATAAGGTATAGATTTAAATTATGACCGAATTTTTCAAGCCACGAAATTACAGCGAAAATCCGAACACACAAAGCCTGTTTATAAAAGTTTTTCAACAGTTTGTCAACAGTTTGCCAAACTCAAAAAATTTGACTATTCTTGTAGAAAATTTCGCGCAATGATACGGGTCGGCATCATAGGAGGGGCGGGCTACACCGCCGGAGAACTGATAAGAATCCTGGTCAATCATCCCGAGGCACGCATCGAATGGGTGCATTCCGAAAGCAGTGCCGGCAAATTCCTTTATGAAATCCACAGTGGACTGCTCGGCGATACGGACTTGCGTTTCACGGACCAGGTCAATTTGGACGCGATTGACGCCCTGTTCCTCTGCTCCGCGCACGGCAAAAGCGGAGAATTCTGGGCAGCGCACCGGGCCCCCGCGGGGCTGAAAGTCATCGACCTCGCGCAGGATTACCGCGACGAATCCAACGGCTATGTCTACGGTCTGCCCGAATGGCAGCGCGGACGCATCTGCGGCGCCGATAAGGTCGCGAACCCCGGCTGCTTTGCCACCGCCATCCAACTGGCGCTGTTGCCGCTTGCCCAGGCGGGGTTGCTGCAAAACGGTGATATCTGCGTCAACGCAATTACCGGCTCTACCGGCGCAGGCGTCAAGCCCGGCGCCACCACGCATTTCAGCTGGCGGGCGGACAATGTCTCCGCCTACAAGGTCTTCACGCACCAGCACCTGCTGGAAATCCGCCGCAACCTGTCGGCACTTCAGGGCAAAGAAGTCGCGCCCATCGACTTCGTCCCCCTGCGGGGCGATTTCACGCGCGGCATCTTTGCCACGGCGCACCTCGCCTGTCCCCTCTCCGAAGAAGAAGCAAAGCAACTGTACAAAGACTTCTACGCCGATGCACGCTTCACGTTCGTGAGCGACGCGCCGGTAGACCTCAAACAGGTGGTGAACACCAACAAGTGCCTGCTGAGCCTGGAAAAGCACGACGGGCGGCTGGTCATCTCCAGCGTCATCGACAACCTGCTCAAAGGCGCCTCCGGGCAAGCAGTACAGAACCTGAACCTCATCTCCGGCCTCCCGGAAGACGCCGGACTGAAATTAAAAGCATCCGCATTTTAAATTTTTGACCATGAAAGGATGCAACTGCTACAGTTTGAAGACCGTCTGCGCCCACGCAGCCGTGAGTGGGAGGGGCCCATCGCCTGCGATGGGAGGGATAGGACCGAAGGTCCGTAGTCTGAAAACTGCAGCAGTGAAATCCTGTCAAAAATTTAAAATGCTATAATTCAGATAGCAATGGATTTATTCAAAGTATACAAACTGTGGGACATCGAGCCGGTGCGGGGGCTCGATACGACCTTGTGGGACAAAGACGGCGTGCAGTACACCGACCTCTACGGCGGCCACGCAGTCATCAGCATCGGCCACTGCCATCCGCATTACATCCAGGTAGTGGGCGAACAACTTCAAAAACTGGGATTCTATTCCAACGCCGTCCAGAACTCCCTGCAAAAGGAACTGGCAAAACGGCTGGGGCGGGTAAGCGGCTACGACGACTACTCGCTCTTTCTGTGCAACAGCGGGGCCGAAGCCAACGAAAACGCACTGAAACTCGCGTCCTTCGCCACGGGCAGGGCCCGTGTACTGGCCTTCTCCAAGGCCTTCCACGGCAGGACCAGCGGCGCCGTAGGCGTAACGGACAATCCGAAGATCCGCGCTCCGTTCAACGCCAATCCGAACGTCACCTTCGTACCGCTCAACGACGCCGATGCCGTAGCAAAAGAACTGGAAAGCCGCGAATACGCCGCCGTCATCATCGAGGGCATCCAGGGCGTATCCGGTATCCACGAGCCTACGGACGCCTTTTTGCGCGAACTGCGCACCCTCTGCGACAAGACCGGCACCCTGCTGATTGCCGACGAAATCCAGTCCGGCTACGGCCGTACCGGGCAATTCTATGCACACCAGCACAGCGGCGTGCGCGCCGACATCGTCACTTCCGCCAAAGGAATGGCCAACGGCTTCCCCATCGGCGGGGTGCTGATTGCACCGCAAATCAAGCCCGAATACGGGATGCTGGGCACCACCTTCGGCGGCAATCACCTGGCATGCAGCGCGGCTATCGCTGTATTGGATGTCATTGAGGGCGAGCACCTTGTAGAGAACGCTGCCCGCATCGGCGAAGTGTTCCACAAGGGGCTGGAAGGCAGCAAAGCGGTAAAGGAATACCGCGGACGCGGCCTGATGATCGGGCTGGAACTGAAAGCGGGCTACGAAACCCTGCGGGACCGGTTGCTTTTCGAAAAGCATTTCTTCACCGGTGCCGCCGGCGCCTCGGTCATCCGCCTGCTACCGTCGCTCACCGTCTCCCAGCAGACCGCAGAAAGTTTTATTAACGCATTTAATGATTTGACACAGTAAAATATCCTGCTGCGTAAAACGTTGGCAGGTTGCCCCCTGCGACCTTTTGCCCGGATAGGGTCGCGAAGCGACAGGGAGCAGGGGGCATCTGACATAAGTAGCAGCAGTATATTTTAGAACGAAACTTACTCCATGAAAGAATTTATTTCGGTAAAAGATTTGGGCGATTTGAAGGCCGGACTCGCGGCAGCGAAGTACGTCAAGGAAAATCCATTTGCAGACCAGGCGCTGGGCCGCAACCGGACGATGCTCATCGTCTTCTTCAACAACAGCCTCCGCACCCGCCTCAGCACGCAGAAGGCCGCACTGAACCTCGGGATGAACGTAATGGTGCTGGACGTCAACCAGGGCGCCTGGAAACTGGAAACGGAACTGGGCGTAGTGATGGACGGCGACAAGAGCGAGCACCTGCGCGAGGCCATTCCGGTCATGTGCAGTTACTGCGACATCATCGGCGTGCGTTCCTTTGCGGGCCTGACAGACCGCGACTACGACTACGCGGAGACGGTGCTGCGGCAGTTCATCCAGTACGGCGGCAAGCCCGTCATCAGCCTTGAATCCGCCACCGTACACCCCTGCCAGGCCTTTGCCGACCTGATCACCATCGAAGAATATAAGACTAAGGCCCGCCCGAAGGTGGTGCTGAGCTGGGCGCCGCATCCGCGCGCCCTCCCCCAGGCCGTGCCCAATTCCTTCGCCGAATGGATGAACGCAGCGGAGGTGGACTTTGTCATCACCCATCCTGAAGGCTATGAGCTGGACCCGCGTTTCGCCGGCAACGCCCGCGTGGAATACGACCAGATGAAGGCGCTTGAAGGCGCGGACTTCGTCTATGCCAAGAACTGGAGCTGCCCGGGCGTAACGCGTCCGCAGGATTACGGGAAAGTACTGAACAAAGACATGGGCTGGACCATCGACGCGGCGCACATGGCCGTGACGGACAACGCTTACTTCATGCATTGCCTGCCCGTGCGACGGAACATGATCGTTTCTGACGAAGTGATTGATTCCGAGCGCAGTATCGTCATTCCCGAAGCCGCCAACCGGGTGGTATCCGTACAGACCGTGATTAAGAAAATGCTCGAGAGCCTGTGATCAAAGTCGTCAAAATAGGCGGAAACGTCGTGGATAACGAGGAGCTGCTGGCGCAGTTCTGCAAGAGCTTCGCCGCGCTCGAAGGGCCGAAGGTACTGGTACACGGAGGCGGCGTGCTGGCTTCCCGCATGCAGGAAAAGGCGGGCATCCCCGCCCGGATGGTGGGCGGCCGCCGCATCACGGACGAAGCCACCCTGCAAATTGTCACGATGGTCTATGCCGGCTGGTGCAGCAAGCATATCTGCGCCCTTCTACAGAAGGAGGGCTGCAATGCGATGGGCCTGTCGGGCTGCGACGGCAACCTCATCCGCGCTTCGAAGCGGCCTCCTATCGCCATAGAAGGCGCGATGGTTGATTTCGGCAATGTAGGCGATGTAAAGCGCGAAAGCGTGAACGCCGATGCGCTGCGCAGGCTGCTGGATGCGGGCTTCATTCCGGTGCTCAACGCCATCAACCATGACGGAAGAGGCAAATTGCTTAATACCAATGCCGATACGGTGGCTTCTTCGGTGGCCGCCGCCCTGTGCGCGGAGCTGATTATCTGCTTCGAAAAGCCGGGAGTGCTGCTCGACAAGGATGATGACGGCTCCCTTTTGCGCGAAATCGACACCCCCCGCTACCGGCAACTGCTCGACGAAGGCCGCATCGACGGAGGAATGCTCCCGAAACTGGAAAATGCGTTCAAGGTGCTCGGGCAGGGCGTTCCGAAGGTGGTGATCCAGCATAGTTCCGCCCCCCTCGGGGCCTCCGGTACAAGCATTCGGCTATGAAAGAGAAACTGACACAGGAAGCGGTGGCGCTGCTGCGCGATATGGTGCGGATTCCCTCCGTGACCTTCAGCGAGGATGCGGTCTGCACGATGATTGCGGCGCGCCTGCTGGAATGGGGACTCCCCTGCGTGCGCTACGGCAACAACCTTACGGCCATCAAACGCGGCAGCGGCCCCAGGACGCTGGTGCTGGATGCGCACATCGATACCGTACCCGCTGCACAGAGTTATACCCGCGACCCGCTGGACCCCGGCAGCGATGCCGATACTGTCTGGGGCCTCGGGAGCAACGACGATGGCGGCAGCGTGGTAGCGATGAGCGCCGCCTTCCGCTATTTCCTGGATAAGGAACTGCCCTTCAACCTCGTGCTGGCGCTGTCCTGCGAGGAGGAGCGCGCGGGCGAAAACGGCTCCCGCTGGCTCTACAGCGCCGAAGGGCCCTTCGCGAGCGGTGAACTGCCCTCGCCCTACAACGTGATCGTCGGCGAGCCGACGGGAATGAAAGCGGCCACGAGCGAACGCGGGTTGCTGGTGCTGGACGGCAGCGCCAAGGGCGTCAGCGGGCACGCGGCCCGGAACGAAGGGGTGAATGCCCTGTACATCGCCCTGGACGATATCGCTGCGCTGCGCGCCCACCGCTTTGCGCGCGAATCGGCGAAGATGGGGCCGGTGCGGCTGAATGTCACACAGATCCAGGCAGGAACGGTGCACAACGTGGTACCTGACCTTTGCACCTTCGTGGTGGACGTGCGGCCCAACGAGTGCTATACCAACGAGGAAATCCTTGCTGAACTGCAGGGCCTCTGCCGCAGTGAACTGAAGGCACGCAACCTGCGCAACCGCTCCTCCGCCACCGCGGACGACGGTGCCCTGATGAAAACCGTGCAGGCGCTGGGCATCGAAACTTACTCCTCCCCCACCACTTCGGACTGGATGCGCATCGGCGCAGATGCCGTGAAGATGGGGCCGGGCGAATCAGCGCGTTCGCACAAGGCTGACGAATATATCCGCGTCAGCGAAATCGCGGATGCGGTGCAGAAATACATCGAATTTATTGAAGCTTATGGCAACACTTTGGAATAAAGGCACGAAAGCCGAGGATGCGGTGGAGCAGTTCACTGTCGGACAGGACCGGATCCTGGACCTTCGGCTGGCAAAATATGACGTACAGGGCTCTCGGGCGCATATCCGGATGCTCGAAAGCATCGGCCTGCTGAAGCGCGAAGAGTTTGAAAAGCTGGACGCGGGGCTAGAGGAGATTGCCGCGCAAATCGAAGCGGGGACCTTTGTCCTGGCCCCGGACGTGGAGGATATCCATTCGCAGGTGGAGCTACTGCTCACCGAACGGCTCGGGGAAATCGGCAAGAAGATTCACGCAGGACGTTCGCGCAACGACCAGGTGCTCGTGGACATCAAACTCTACCTGCGGGCGGAACTGCTGGCGCTGCGGGAAGAATTGCTTGGGCTATTCGGGCAGTTACAGCAGTTGAGCGAAAAATATAAAGAGGTGCTGCTGCCGGGCTATACGCATGCGCAGGTGGCCATGCCCTCGTCCTTCGGGATGTGGTTCGGGGCGTATGCCGAGGCGCTGGTGAACGATATGTACCTGCTGGGCGGCGCCTACAAGGTGGTGAACCGCAATCCGCTCGGCTCGGCGGCGGGCTATGGCAATTCCTTCCCGCTCGACCGCGAAATGACCACGAAGTTGCTGGGCTTCGGCAGCCCCGATTATAACAGCGTGGCGGCGCAACTCTCCCGCGGAAAGAGCGAAAGGGCGGTAGCCGGCGCTATCGGCGCCTTCGCCCTGACGCTCAACAAGTTCGCTTCCGACTGCTGCATGTATATGTGCCCCAATTTCGGCTTTATCCATTTTCCGGACAATCTGACGACGGGTTCCAGCATCATGCCGCACAAGAAGAACCCGGACGTCTGGGAGATGGTGAGGGGCAAGTGTAACCGCATTATGTCCGCCGAGAACGAAATCAACCTGCTTTGCAGCAATATGCCGCACGGCTATCATCGGGATTATCAGCTACTTAAGGATATTTTATTCCCGGTGCTGGAGATGGCGCACGATTGTATCCGCATCACTCGGCTGATGCTGGAGCATATCGAGGTGAATACAAAGATCCTGGAGGCGCCGATTTACGATTATCTCTTTACGGTGGAAGAAGTGAACCGCCGGGTGCTTGCCGGCACACCGTTCCGGGATGCGTACCGGCAGGTGGGCGAGGAGGTGAACCGCGGGGAGTTCCGCTTCGGGCAGGGCGGCGCAATGAAGGCGTCCGACCTGCATCATACGCATATCGGCAGTCTTGGCAATCTTTGTAACGATAAGATAAAACTGTTAATGGATGAGGCAGCACAATGGTAGCTCATTGCGTTATATTGTAGCAGGTTGCCGTCTGCGACCATTTACCCGGATAGGGTTGCGAAGCAACAGGGAGCAGATGGCATTCTGCGGAAATAGCAATGAGCTACCCAATGAGAGAAAGTTAGTAGTAATATAATAAGGTATGAAAAAAGAAGCAATGAAAAAGGTGCTGGTGCTCGGATCGGGAGCACTGAAGATCGGTCAGGCCGGCGAGTTTGATTACAGTGGTGCGCAAGCGCTCAAGGCGATGCGCGAGGAGGGAATCTCGACGGTGCTGATCAACCCGAACATTGCCACGGTACAGACCACCGAAGGCATTGCGGACAAGATCTATTTCCTGCCCGTGACGCCGGACTTTGTCACGCAGGTCATCGAGAAGGAGCGGCCGGACGGGATCCTGCTGGCCTTCGGCGGACAGACGGCGCTGAACTGCGGTATCGAGCTGCATCGCAGCGGCGTTCTGGAGAAGTACGGTGTCCGCGTGCTGGGAACTTCCGTGCAGGCGATTATTGACACCGAGGACCGTGACCTCTTTGTGAAGCGTCTCGACGAGATTGACATCAAGACCATCCGGTCGCACGCGGCCGAATCGCTGGAGGAGGCCAAGAGCGTGGCGAACGAAGTGGGTTATCCCGTGATTTTGCGGGCGGCCTATGCCCTGGGCGGGCTGGGTTCCGGCTTTTGCGACGACGAAGCGGAACTGGACGCCACGGCGCGCAAGTCGTTTTCTTTCTCGCCGCAGGTGCTGGTGGAAAAATCTCTCAAGGGCTGGAAGGAGATTGAGTTCGAGGTGGTGCGCGACAGTTACGACAAGTGCCTCATCATCTGCGATATGGAGAACTTCGATCCGCTGGGTATCCATACCGGCGAGAGTATCGTCGTGGCACCCACGCAGTCGCTTACCCGCGAGCAGATTGATTACCTGCACGAACTTTCCTTCAAGATCGTGCGTCACCTGAATATCGTCGGTGAATGCAATATCCAGTTTGCTTTTGCCCCCGACGGCAGCGATTACCGCGTAATCGAGGTGAATGCGCGCTTGAGCCGTTCTTCCGCGCTCGCGTCGAAGGCAACCGGCTATCCCCTGGCGTTCGTCGCCGCGAAAATCGGCCTGGGCTACGGGCTGCATGAAATCGGCAATGCCGATGAGTCGCCGCAAGTGGATTACGTGGTCTGCAAGATTCCGCGCTGGGACCTTGCCAAGTTCCACGGCGTCTCCCGCGAAATCGGCACCAGCATGAAAAGCGTGGGCGAGGTGATGGCCATCGGCCGCTGCCTGGAGGAAGCGATGCAGAAGGGGCTGCGGATGATCGGACAGGGCGCAAACGGCTTTGTCTGCAATAAACCGTACGTGGTGAAGGATTTGGATTATGCCCTTTCCCACCCTACCGACAGCCGCATTTTTGCGATTGCCGCCGCCATGGAATCGGGCTACAGCATCGACCGCATCTACGAACTGACCCGCATTGACAAGGTATTCCTGGAATCGCTGCTGAATATTGAAAAGACCTACCGCGAACTGGAGGCCTGCGGAACGCTTCAGGCGCTGGACAAGCCCCTGATGGACAAATGCAAGCGCCAGGGCTTTTCCGATATCCAGATTGCCCGGGTGCTGGGCGTTCGCGAAGAGGAAGTGCGCCGCGCCCGGCAGGCGATGGGCATCCGTCCCTGCGTCAAGAAAATCCGCACGCACGCATCGGCGGATCCGGCGCTCACCAATTATCTGTACCTCAGTTATGACGGTTCCGGCCATGCAGTAGCGCCCGGCGAGGGCGACAGCGGCGTGATCGTGCTGGGCTCCGGGGCCTACCGCATCGGCAGTAGCGTGGAGTTCGACTGGTGCTCTGTAAGCGCCGTCAAAACCCTGAAACAGAATGGTTTCCAGACCATCATGATCAATTATAATCCAGAAACCGTTTCTACCGATTACGATATCTGCGACCGGCTCTTCTTCGACGAACTGAGCCTGGAGAGCGTGCTGGAAATCTGCGCGTTCCAGAAGCCTCACGGCGTGATCGTGAGCGTGGGCGGCCAGATTCCCAACAACCTTGCCCTGCCACTGATGAAGGAAGGCGTAAAACTGCTGGGAACTTCCGCCGTGGATATAGACCGGGCCGAAGACCGCAACAAATTCTCGTCCATCGTAGACAAGCTGGGCATCGACCAGCCGCGTTGGAGCGAACTCGTCAATATGGACCAGGTCTATTCCTTCGTGGACGAAGTGGGCTTCCCGGTTCTGGTGCGGCCGTCTTATGTGCTTTCCGGCGCCGCGATGAATGTCTGCTACAGCCGCGAGGACCTGGAGAAGTTCCTCGAACTGGCCGTCGAAGTGAGCGAGGAGCATCCGGTGGTCGTCAGCTCCTTTATGAAACGCTGCAAGGAGATCGAGTTCGACGCCGTGGCCGACGGTGGCAGGCTGCTCGCCTATGCCATTTCCGAGCACGTGGAGTTTGCGGGCGTGCATTCCGGCGACGCGACGATGCAGTTCCCGCCGCAGAAGATTTACGGTGTGACGGCGGCCCGCATCCGCAAGATCGCATCGAAAATCGCAGCAGAACTGCATATCACCGGCCCTTTCAACATCCAGTTCCTTGCGACGAATTCCTATATCAAGGTCATCGAGTGCAACCTTCGGGCTTCGCGGAGTTTCCCCTTCGTATCCAAGATCCTCAAGGAGAACTTCATCGACCTTGCGACGCGCGCGATGCTTGGGATGCATCCGGAGCCCTGCACCAAAGACGCGTTCGAGCTCGAATATGTGGGCGTGAAGGCCTCGCAGTTCTCCTTTGCCCGCCTCAACCAGGCGGATCCCGTATCGGGCGTGGATATGACCTCGACCGGCGAGGTGGGTTGCATCGGCGACGATTTCAACGAAGCGCTGCTCAAGGCGCTGCTGTCGGTGGGGATGCAGATTCCGCGCAAGGCGGTGCTGATTTCTTCGGGCGATGCCATCCAGAAGGCCGACCTGCTGGAGGCCTGCCACCTGCTGCACGAGCACGGATTCGAGCTATGGGGCACACGCGGCAGCCGGGATTACCTGCAGGCGAACGGCATTCCGGCAAAGCTGGCGCTCTGGCCCGACGAGAAAGGCGGCGAGGGCGATGTCCCGGTGCAGGAGCTAATCAAGGAGCACCGGGTGGACCTCGTAGTGAATATTCCCAAGAACTTTACCCGCACGGAGTTGACCAACGGTTACAAGATCCGCCGTGCCGCGGTAGACTTCAATGTGCCGCTGATCACCAATGCCCGGCTGGCGACCGCGTTCATTACCGCGTTCTGCACGCTGAGCGCGGACGGGTTGAAGATCAAAGCGTGGGATGAATATAAACAATAAATTGGTATGAAAACGAAGGAACTGATGGCGCGGTTGCGCGCAAAGTACCCCGGCGAGGTGGAATACCTCCAGGCGGTACAGGAGGTGCTGGAATCCGTAGAGGAAGTCTACAACCGGCACCCGGAGTTTGAAAAGGCCCGTATCGTGGAACGGATGGTGGAACCGGACCGCGTATTCAGTTTCCGCGTTACATGGATCGACGACGCCGGCAAGGTGCAGACGAACACCGGCTGGCGGGTGCAGTTCAACAGCGCCATCGGCCCCTACAAGGGCGGGCTGCGTTTCCATCGCGCCACATCGCTGTCGATGCTGAAGTTCCTGGGCTTCGAACAGACCTTCAAGAATGCACTGACGACCCTGCCGATGGGCGGGGGCAAGGGAGGGGCTGATTTTGACCCCAAGGGCAAGAGCGATGAGGAGATCATGCGCTTCTGCCAGGCCTTCATGACGGAACTGTGGCAGTGCATCGGCCCGGACCAGGATATCCCCGCAGGGGATGTGGGCGTAGGCGGACGCGAGATCGGCTACCTGTACGGCATGTACAAGAAGCTGGCGCGCGAGTACAATACCGGCGTACTGACCGGAAAGGGAATCACCTGGGGCGGCTCCATCCTGCGGCCCGAAGCTACCGGCTATGGCGCGCTGTATTTTACCCAGAACCTGCTGCACCGCATCGGAAAGGATATCAAGGAGCAGAAAGTGGCCATTTCCGGCTTCGGGAACGTAGCCTGGGGCGCGTCCAAGAAGGCGACCGAGCTAGGGGCGAAAGTAATTGCGATTTCCGGACCGGACGGGGTCTGTGAGATTCCCGGAGGCATCACCCCCGAAATGATTGACTATATGCCGGTGATGCGCGCCTCCAACCGTGACCGCGTGGAAGATATGGCCACAAAATTCCCGAAGGAATGCAAGTTCACGCCCGGAGGAAAGGCCTGGGACATTCCCTGCGATATCGCCCTTCCCTGCGCATTCCAGAACGAACTGAGCGGCGACGATGCCGCCCGTCTAAAGGCAAACGGCTGCTGGTGCTGCTGCGAAGTGTCGAACATGGGCTGCCGGCCCGAAGCCATCGCCTTTTTCCAGCAGAACGGCATCCTCTTTGCCCCTGGCAAGGCGGTGAACGCCGGCGGCGTAGCAACTTCCGGCCTGGAGATGACACAGAACGCTTCCCACATCAGCTGGAGCGGCAAGGAAGTGGACGAAAAACTACACTATATCATGAATTCAATTCACGAATCCTGCGTCGAGTACGGCCTTCAGGCGGACGGCAGCGTGGATTATGTGAAGGGAGCGAATATCGCCGGATTCATGAAAGTGGCCACCGCGATGCTGGAGCAGGGAATCATATGATCCGAAAGGGGCTTCATACGCTTTTGCTGCTGCTTGCCGTCTGCTTTGCGGCGAGCGCGCAGTTACGCATCGGCGTGGCGGACAAATGCCCGGAGACGGGAGGATGTGCAGCCGATGCCAATTACCTTAATGCCCTGGCGCTGGCGGGGCACTCACCCGTCGTATTGCCGGATATCGCCGATTCCGCGCTACTTTCCCGGGCGGTGGCGGCAATAGACCTGCTTCTGCTTACCGGCGGCGAGGATATCGACCCTGCTCTTTTCTGCGAAGAAGCGGATTCTGCGCTCGGTACTGTGAATGCGCGGCGCGATGCCTTCGAATACCGCATTATCGGCGAAGCGCTACGGCAGCGGAAACCCATCTTCGGCATTTGCCGCGGAATGCAGGTACTTAATGTGTACTTTGGCGGAAGCTTATGGCAGGATTTGCCCTCCGGCTATCCCGGCTGCCTGGACCACCGCTCGGCAGAAGGGCATTCGATACGGCTTGTACCGGGCTCGCGGCTTCATTCGCTGATTGGCGCCGGAGAAGTAAGCGTCAATACCAGCCATCATCAGGCAGTGCGTCGCGTAGCTCCGGGATTCCGCGTTTCGGCATATTCTCCGGACGGTGTTGCGGAAGCCTTCGAATGTGACAGCCTTCCCATCGCAGCCGTACAGTTTCATCCGGAGCGTCTGGCTCTCGGCGGATCAGATGCGGGAATCCGGATTCTTAGGGATATGGAGAGTCTTTGCGGGGAAGCTGTCAGTTGCGGGAAAGCAAAATGCTCAGCTCGTAAAGCAGATAAAGCGGCGCGGAAAGCACCAGCATTGAAACCGGGTCCGAAGGAGTAATCAGCGCTGCGACGGCCATTATGCCTATCAGCGCATAAGCGCGCGATTTTCGCAATCCCTTCTTCCCCACCACTCCGAGCGACGAGAGCACGAGAATAACTACTGGGAATTCGAAGGCGATGCCGATGAGCAGCACCATCGACCCGAAAAGGGAAATGTAGGAACCGAGGGTGATGGTATTTGCAACGCTGTCGCTGACCGTATAGTTCATGAAAAATTGCAGGCAGGCGGGCAGGACCACGAAATAGCCTACAAGTACGCCCGAATAGAAAAGCAGCGATGACAGGCCGAATGCCTTTTTTACCGCCCTCTTTTCACGTTCATAGAGAGCCGGGGCGACGAAACGCCAGATTTCGAAGACGATGTAAGGGAAGGCGATGACCATGGCTGCGATAAGGGTACAGCGCAGATGGACGAAGAACTGGGCGCTGACCTCCACGTTAATCAGCTGCATTTCCATCTTCCAGCCCAGCAGGCGGTAGACGGGGAAATCCGGACGGGTAGGCGCGAGGATGATGCCGTCAAAGAGCAGGCTCCGCAGGCACAGCCCGGGGATGCAGGCCACCACGAGCGCAACCAAAGAACGTATCAAGGTTCCCCTCAATACGTCCAGGTGGTCCCAGAAGCTCATTTCGGCGCCTTCGGAGCTCACTGGTTCTCAGGCTCTTTATCGGAATCTTTCTGGATATCCTTCTTAACGCCGTTCAGGCCGTCCTTGAATCCGCGGACGCCTTCACCGACACCGCGCATGAATTCGGGAATTTTCTTTCCGCCCAGCAGGATAAGGGCCACGACCGCGATGATCACGATCTCCCACCAGCCGATCATCAGAGGAACAGTTACCATAACTTTTCTTGTATTGAACATACAAATATAGGAACAAAATCATAACTTTGCGAGTATGATGCGCTTTTTCCAGAACTGGATACTGGTGATCGGGATGGTGACCGGAGCGTCGGTGTACCTGATCTACCACAGTATTCCGGCGCTGCACCCGGCGGGGCCGGTGCTGGAGAGAATCTGCACCACGCTTCAGCCGCTGCTGCTTTTTGCGATGCTGTTCCTGAGCTTCTGCAAGATCGAACCGCATCAGCTCAAGCCGCATCGCTGGCAATTCATCCTGCTGGGCATCCAGACGCTGATGTTCGTGCTCTTTGCCGTTTTGGTCTACCTGCAGCCCGAAGGCGATATTTGGCGGATTCCGCTGGAAGCGGCGATGCTGGTGCTGATCTGCCCGACCGCCAACGCCTGCGCCGTCGTAACGGGAAAGCTCGGCGGGGACATGGCCGGCGTAGTGACTTATACGGTGCTGATCAACCTGCTGGTGGCGGTTGCTATGCCCGCTGTCATTCCCTTCCTTCATCCCATCGAAGACCTGCCCTTCAACCTGGCGTTCAATCATATCCTTGTGAAGGTCTTCCCGCTGCTGATTCTCCCCTGCCTGTGCGCCTGGATCGTGCGTTATGTCTTTCCGCGGCTACATCGGCGTATTCTCAGGCACATCGGACTGTCATTTTATCTGTGGGCCTTCTGCCTTTCCCTGGCCATCCTGATGTGCACTCGCTCCATCGTCCATTCAGGCGCTCCCGGCATGATGCTTGGCCTGCTCGCCGGCGTAGCGCTAGTCGTCTGCATCTTCAACTTCGGCGTCGGGCGGCTGGTCGGCTCCGCTTTTGGATGCACTATCAGCGCCGGACAGGCCCTCGGCCAGAAAAACACCATCCTGGTCATCTGGATGGCCTACACCTTCATGAATCCCGTGTCATCGGTCGTCGGCGGCTTCTACAGCATCTGGCAGAACATCTTCAACTCCTGGCAACTCAGCAGACGGAAATAAGCGAGGGGAACTTCCGCGGTCGCCTTCGCCGCGACGGGCAAAAATACGCCCCTTGCAACTCTTGCGGGAAATCCTTATCTTTGTGTTTTGACCAAATTGCAAAGAAAGGATGTTTAAGAATCAACCGAAAGGACTTTATGCGCTGGCCCTGGCGAATACGGGCGAGCGCTTCGGGTATTATACGATGCTCGCCATTTTCCTGCTGTTCCTGCAGGCCAAGTTCGGATTCTCCGCTGCGGCGGCCGGACAGTTCTACGCCATTTTCCTCGCCGCCGTGTACTTCATGCCGGTGGTCGGCGGATGGCTCGCGGACAAGATCGGCTTCGGCAAGTGCGTGGTGACGGGCATCTGCGTGATGTTCACCGGCTACCTCTGCCTGGCCGTACCGACGGACGCCTTCGCCTCGCGCGGACTGGCGCTAGCGCTGATGATCGGCGCACTGCTGCTGATCGCCGTGGGAACGGGCCTCTTCAAGGGGAACCTCCAGGTGATGGTGGGCAACCTTTATGACGATCCGAAATACAGCGCCAAGCGCGATTCCGCCTTCAGCCTCTTCTATATGGCTATTAACGTGGGTGCGATGTTCGCCCCCACCGCGGCGACCGCGCTGACCAACCGTCACCTTGCGGCCGCCGGCCTCATGTACAAGGCCGACATCCCCGCCCTGGCGCACCAGTACCTGAACGGGACGCTGGCCGACCCCGCCCAGCTGGAGGCCCTGAAAGCCGTGATGCCGGGACAGAACATCGCCGCGATGGACCTGGGCGCATTCAGCCAGTATTATATCAACCAGCTTTCCACCGCATACAACCTCGGATTTGCAGTCGCCTGCGTATCGTTGATTATTTCCATCGCGATCTACCTGGGCTGCCGCAGCTGGTTCAAGCACGCCGACGTGAACGCCAAGCAGGCGAAGAGCGCCGGAGCGCAGACCACCGTAGAACTTACGCCCCAGCAGACCCGCGAGCGCATCACCGCTCTGGTCTGGGTGTTCGCCGTGGTGATTTTCTTCTGGATGGCCTTCCACCAGAACGGCTCTTCGCTCACCTACTTTGCACGTGACTACACGCAGAGCAGCGTCAGCGGTCCGCTGAAAATCGGCTTCAACATCTGGGCGCTGGCCCTGATCGCCGTATCTGTCTATACCCTGATGGGCATTTTCCAGTCGGAGAAAGCGCAAGGACGGGTTGTTTGCGGGCTCGCGACCGCCGCACTCTGGGGCGGAGCCTACTGGATCTACAGCGGGATGCCGGACCTGATCCATATCCTGCCCCAGCAGTTCCAGCAGTTCAATCCCTTCTTCGTCGTGGCGCTCACTCCCCTGTCGATGGCGCTCTTCGCATCGCTGGCCGGCAAGGGCAAGGAACCTTCCGCACCGCGGAAAATCGGCCTCGGAATGTTCGTGGCGGCCGGCGGCTACCTGATTATGCTGCTGGCCTCCAAGGGACAGCCGGCGCCGTCGGAGTTGATTGCCGTAGGCGGCGTTTCCCCGGATCCCGTCGTCCCGACCTACCTAATCAGCACCTATCTGGTCCTGACCTTCGCGGAGTTGCTGCTTTCGCCGATGGGCATTTCCTTCGTTTCCAAAGTAGCGCCACCCAAGTACAAGGGTTTGATGATGGGTCTGTGGTTCGCGGCCACCGCCATCGGCAATTACCTCAGCTCCATCCCGTCGATGCTTTGGGACGCCGTGCCGCTCTGGGTCAACTGGACCGTCCTGATGGCACTCTGCGTGATTTCCGGCGTGGTGATGTTCGCCATGCTCCGCAAACTTGAAGCTGCGACAGCCTGATGACTTCCGACCTGGAAAAGCTGCTCCGGGAAAGAGAGCTCAAATACAACGACCCCGTCTTCTTCGAAGAGGACCCGATATCCTTTCCGCGACGCTTTGCCACGGCGGGTGCATCCTTGCAGGATATTGAAATCGCGGCGGTATTTGCAGCCCATTTTGCCTGGGGACGCAGGTCGATGATAGTGCGCGACTGCACCCGCCTATTCGATGAAATGCAATGGAAGCCTTTCGCGTATGTATCGGCGGGAGATTACCGCAACGATAATTCCAGCGCGCACAGGACGGTGAAATGGTGCGATGTCGCCCGGATTTGCAAAGCCCTGGCGGCGATTTATTCAGGGAGGGAGAGCCTTGAAGGCCTCAGCGTACAGGAAATCCGCAGCAGGGTATATTCCCAGAAGGAGGATCCGAACGCGGCAAACAAGAAAATCAACATGATGAGGCGCTGGATGACAAGACGGGACGGGAAAGTGGACCTCGGGCTGTGGAAAAACACGAACCCGGCAGAGCTGCTAATGCCCCTGGACGTCCACGTACACCGGCAGGCCATGGAGCTGGGGCTGACGAGCCGCATATGCACCGATGCCCGCACGGTGGAAGAAATAACATCGGCTTTCAGGGAGATTTGGCCCGAAGATCCGGTACGCGGAGATTTCGCCCTTTTCGGCTACGCAGTGGAGAATGCCTAGACTGTATATCATATCAGGTTGCAACGGTTCCGGCAAGACGACGGCTACCTACACCCTGCTGCCCGAAATGCTGGAATGCCGTGAGTTCGTCAACTCGGACGAGTTCGCGAAAAGCCTTTCGCCTTTCGACCCGTCCGCTGCATCGATTTCCGCCAGCCGCTACATGCTACTGAAAATCAAATATCTGCTGAGCAAGAATGCGGATTTCAGCATTGAAACCACACTCGCTACCAGATCCCTTGAAAAAACAATACGGCAGGCCAAGGACCAGGGCTATCACATAACCGTGCTATACTTTTGGCTGAGCTCGCCCGAGCTTGCCATCAACAGGGTGAAAGACAGGGTTGCGGCAGGCGGGCACAACATCCCCGAAGAGACCATAAGGAGACGCTACTACATGGGACTGCACTATTTTTTCAACATCTACGTTCCATTGTGCGACCGTTGGGTCCTGGCCGACAATTCCACCGCCCCGTTCTCCGTAATAGCCGAAGGCACCGGCCCTGTATTACTTATAAAAGACAATGAAAAATACCGACATATCAAGGAAATCGCATCAGCATACGAAAATGTACAGTGATGTTTTCGGAGTTGGCACGGACGAACTGGAAGCGCTGATATCCGAAGGCCTGTCCGGCGGCGGAGACTGGTGTGACCTTTACTTCGAATACAGTTCATACATAAGCCTTGTGCTCCGGGATTCCATCGTCAGTTCAGGAGGCTGTCACGAGGATTTCGGATGTGGCGTCCGTGTGCTGCAGGGGGAAAAGACCGGGTACGCATACGCCGAAAGCACGGACATGGCAGCCCTGAGGAAAGCAGCCCGCGCAGCCGCAAGCATTGCGTCCGGAGGCAGCCCGTCGATGGCCATTCCGGCATTCATACTGCCTGCGGCGCAGAACCTCTATCCCGCAGAAATCGACTGGAGGAACACTGAAAGCGCAAGCATTATCCCCTGGCTGCAACGTCTTGAAGCCCGGATCCGCAGTATGGAAAGCCGCACCATCAAGGTGATAGCGGCATTCAGCGCCGACATGAGCGAAGTCCTGATGTTCAATTCACTGGGGGAACTGACTGCGGATATCCGGCCGATGGGGAGCCTTGCGGTCACCGCCATTTTCAGCAACGGCAAAAAGACCATAAGCAATAATGCCAGCCGCAGTTTCAGGGCGGGAGCGGAAATGCTCAATGACGATATTATCGTTTCACTTGCCGCAGAGGTCGTACGCGGGGTGGACGAAGCCTTCGACGCAAGGCGGCCGAAAGGCGGGAAAATGAGTGTGGTAATGGGGGCCGGAGCTTCCGGAATCCTGCTGCACGAAGCGATGGGACACGCATTTGAGGCCGATTTCAACCGCAAGGGACAATCCGTCTTCAGCGACCGGATGGGAAAAAGGATTTGCCGCAAGGGCATCAACATCGTCGACGACGGCTGCCTGAAAGGGAACCGCGGAGCCTGCAATTTCGACGACGAAGGCGTCCCCGGACAGAAGACTTATATGGTCACCGACGGGGTCCTGACCTCGTTCCTGCATGACAGGATAAGCGCAAAATTCTACGGTGTTTCCCCTACCGGCAACGGCAGGCGTGAGAATTTCCGCTACAATCCCATTCCGCGGATGAGGGCCACATATATGGAAAACGGCCCGGGAGGCAGCGTTGAAGACCTGATTGCATCGGTAAAGAATGGAATTTACGTAGACCGCTTTTCGAACGGGCAGGTAAAAATAGGAGAAGGAGATTTTACCTTTTTCGTAAAGAGCGGAAGGCTCATCGAGAACGGCAGGCTGACCGCCCCGGTATCGGACATCAATGTAATAGGAAACGGCCCCAGGGCACTTGCGGACATAAGCGCGGTTGCCGCGGACCTCAGGATTGACGACGGCCAGTGGACCTGTGGGAAGGAACAGAGCGTGCCCGTATCCTGCGGAATCCCGAGCGTCCTGGTAGAAAACCTTACAGTAGGAGGTGGAGAATGATTACAATTGAAGACAGGGAGCTCGTAGCGTGGTGCATAGGGAAAATTATGGAGCAGGGAGCATCGGCGGCGAGGGTCACGCTCAACAGGAGCATTGAAAATCTTGCCGCCACCCTGAACGGCGAGATAGACAAAGTAACACGCTGCGAGGACAGCTCGCTCTATCTGGATATTTTCATAGACGGCAGGTTCGGCAGCTTCTCGACCAACCGCCTGGAGCGCAGCGCACTGGAGCGCTTCATAGGCAAGGCTACGGCCGTGGCAAGGGCGATGGAGGAAGATCCGCTGCGCGCCCTCCCCTCCCCAGACCGCAAGGCAAAGGATGCGCTTACGGGGCTGGAAACGGAGCTATATGATGCCAGGCAGGAAACGATAAGTCCGGAAGAGAGGGTCCGCAGGGCGCTGGAAGCTTCCGTATGGGGCCACGCCCGCCTGCCGGAAGGGATAAAGCTGATATCTGAAGAGGGAGAATACTCGGATTCCGTGAACGACAATTATGTTGCCGACAGCGAGGGCCTTGAGTGCTGCCACACCGAGACATCATTCGACTATGGAGTGGAAGTAACCATAGCCGGGGAAAACGGCGAAAAATTCAGCGCCTATGCCTGGGATTCTTCCAGCAAGGCTGACGGGATGGATTCCCCGTCATGCGGATTGAAAGCACTCGGGCTTGCCGCCGCAAGGGTCGGAAGTTCGGCTGCGCCCGGAGGCAAGTATACCATGGTGGTGGACAGCGAGGTTGCGGGCAAACTGGTTTCTCCCCTGCTCAGCGCCCTTAACGGCTACTCCATTCAGCAGGGCAATTCCTTCCTCGTGGGGACTGCGGGACAGAAGGTTTTCGCCGAAGGGATGACCCTTCTGGACATTCCCAGGGAGAAGGGCATCCAGGGAGTCAAGTATTTCGACTCCGAGGGAGTTGCCACCAGGAATGCTCCGATAATCGAAAACGGAGTGGTGAAACAATATTTCCTTAATACATATATGGCCGCCAAGACCGGCTTGGAACCTACCATGGAGTCCGCCACCAAAGTCAAGATGATGCCGTGGCCGCGGAGCGGCCCGGAGCAGGCGCGGGACCGCGCCGCTCTCCTGCGGCTTTGCCGCAGCGGCATCCTCGTCACAGACTTCAACGGGGGCAATTGCAACCCCGCAACCGGAGACTTCTCCTACGGTATAGAAGGATTCCTGTTCGAGGACGGAAAAATTGTCCGCCCCGTAGACGGAATGCTCATAACCGGCAATATGATTGAACTTTGGAAGAACTTTTTAGCCGCTGCGGACGACGCAAGGCTTTGTTTATCAAAACTTATTCCTACCTTAGCGTTTTCATCCGTCGATTTCAGCGGAGAATGAAGAATGATTATGAAGATAGAAAAGAACAAAGTAGTAGCCCTGAGCTACACCCTGACAGTGGACGGGAAGGTCGCGGACAGCGCAACTTCCGACAAACCTCTTGAATACACCCACGGCAATGGCATGCTTCTGCCGAAATTCGAAGCCGAGCTCGAAGGGAAGGCCGCAGGAGACGACTTCGCCTTCACCCTTACCCCGGAAGAGGGCTACGGCACCATCGATCCGGACATGAGGATCCCCCTGCCTAAAGACGCTTTCAGCCAGAACGGCAAAATCCGCGAAGACCTGCTTGTACCCGGGAATGTCATCCCCATGGTTGACAACAACGGTAATCTGGTCCAGGGCTGCGTAATATCCGTGGACGACCAGACCGTCCTCATGGACTTCAACCACCCGATGGCAGGCAAGACCCTCAATTTTACCGGAAAGATAGAATCAGTCCGGGAGGCCACGGAAGATGATAAGAACGGCCACTGCTGCCACGGAAAGGGCCAGTGCCACAAAGAAGAAGGAGAGGGCTGCGACTGCGGCGGAAAATGCGATTGCGATAAAAAATGAAAACAGCTGTAGTCATACTGAACTGGAACACCCGGGAATTCCTCGAGCGCTTCCTGCCCCCGCTGCTGGACAGCCTGAAGGGCATGGATGCGCAGGTGGTGGTAGCGGACAACTGCTCCCACGACGGGTCCGTGGCCTTGATGGAGGAATCGTTTCCGGATGTTCGGCTCATCAAACTGGAACATAACTTCGGATTTACAGGAGGATACAACAGGGCGCTGAAAGAAATCGATGCCGAGTATTACGTACTCCTGAATTCAGACATCGAAGTAGGCGAAGGATGGCTGGAGCCTCTTGTCAATTGGATGGACAGTCACGAAGACTGCGGAGTATGCGGTCCCAAGCTACATTCCTGGTATCACCGGGAGCGCTTCGAATATGCCGGGGCCGCGGGAGGCTGGCTGGACCGCTTCGGCTATCCTTTCTGCCGTGGACGCATACTCAGGGACACCGAGGAGGACACTGGGCAGTACGATAAGCCCGCATCCGTAATGTGGGTGAGCGGTGCCTGCCTGATGACCCGCAGCAGCCTGTGGAAGCGCCTTGGCGGGTTGGACGAGCGTTTCTTCGCCCACATGGAGGAAATCGACTATTGCTGGAGGGCCCAGCTGGCAGGCTTCAAGGTCGATGTCGTGCCGGAATCGACGGTATATCATGTCGGCGGAGGCACCCTTCCCCCCGAATCCCCGTTCAAGCTCCAGCTCAACTACCGGAACAACCTGCTGATGCTCCACAAGAACCTGCCCAGGTCGCTGCACTCGTCCCTTGTTATCGGCACCCGCTTCCTGCTGGATGTCGGAGCATGCATCTTCTATTTCCTGAATGCGAAGAAAGCCTGCGCAAAGGCCGTTCGGCGCGCGCACCGCGAGTATCGCAAGATGAAGGGACAGAGGGGTGACGCCCCGTTCCTCCCCGACGGATTCACCCGCATCTGCCTGATGCGTATGGGACAGATGAAGGGCGATAAGAAATTCAAATACCTGAGAGAGTATGAGAGTCGTCATAGAAGGAGCCGGTGAGGTCGGCTCCCACCTTGCAAAACTGCTCAGGGCAGACGGCAATCCCGTAACTGTCATTGACAGTGACAGCGGGCGCCTGTCCAGGCTTGCCAGTTATGCGGACGTAGAAACCGTAGAAGGGAGTCCGACATCGCTTCAGGTACTTGAAAAAGCCGATGCCGGCAAAGCCGACCTGTGCATCGCCGTATTCCCCTTCGTTCCGCAGGAAGTGAACCTGATGGGGGCCATAATGGCCAAGCGGCTCGGGGCCAAGCGGGTTGTGGCACGCATCAGCGACGAGGAAATGCTCAGCCGGGAAAGCAGGAAGCTGCTGCGCGAGACTGGGATCGACCACGTAATATATCCAGAATACATCGCCGCGAATGAAATCGTAAGCTGCCTCGCAAACAATCTGTCCAGCGACAATATGGATTTCTCTCGCGGCAAACTTAAGATTTCAGTATTCAGGCTTGACGAAAGCTCGACGCTCTCAGACCTCCGCCTCTCAGAATTCGTAGCGATGAACAGTCCGGAGGACTTGCAGAAATTCCGCATAATCGCCGTTTCCCGCTCCGACAGCACCATTATTCCCAAACTCGATACGAGATTCCGATTCGGAGACCTCGTATTCACGATTTCCAAAGAAGACGGAGACGAATGCCTGAAACGTTTCTTCGGCGACAACAGCATAGAGACCCGTTCGGCCATGATCATGGGAGGGACTCCCACTGCCGAGATGCTTGCACGCATCCTGGATGAGCACGGGCTCCGGGTTAAGCTGATAGACAAGGACCGGGAACGTTGCGCGGAACTGTCCGAGCGACTGCCGGACAGCATCATGATCGTGAACGGAGACGGACGCAATTCCGATTTCCTCCTGGAAGAATCCATAAACGATTTCGACACGTTCATCGCCCTCACCAATAAGGACGAAAGCAATATCCTTTCATGCGTCGCCGCCGAGAAACTCGGCATAGCAAGCTCAATAGCCGAAGTTGAGAACATCGAGTATATCCGCCTTGCCGAAGAAATGGGCGTAGACCACGTCATCAACAAGAAACTGATTACCGCGGGCCACATACTTAAATACACGCTCAGCAGCAAGGCGCGTTTCGTCAAGTACATGGCCGGGACGAATGCGGAGGTTATGGAATACTTCGCCGAGGTTGGATGCCCCGTAACGAAAGCCCCGCTCAAGGATATTTCCTTCCCGGAGAATGCCATCGTGGGCGGCATCATACGGGGAGAAGAAGCCGAAATCGCCGTAGGCGATACGCAGATACACCCCGGCGACCGGGTGGTGGTATTCGCGATGGGCGCGTCCGTCAAGGCGGTGGACAGGCTTTTCCGTTGACAAAAAGTCAAAACCAGAATGATGGCAGGCTATTTGACGGCTTGCCATTTTGTTTTCAGACAGTACCTTCCAGTTTATAGAAATAAAACAAAATGGCAAAGGAATTTAAAGAAGCAAAGGACAAGAAGGCAGCCAAAGCACCGGCGCAGGAGAAGAAGGTCTATACCGAAGCCCAGATGAAGGAAGCCGCTGACAAATTGGCAGCGGAAAAGGACAGCTACCTGCGGCTGATGGCGGAATTTGACACCTTCCGCCGGCGCAGCGCGGAGGAGAAGCTGGCTATCACGGCATCGGCGGCATCCAAGACCATCGAGGGCCTGCTCCCCATACTGGACGACTGCGAGCGCGGCATGGCCCTGCTGGGCGTCAGTGCCGAGGACAGTGAAACCAATGGCGTTGCGCTTATATACAAGAAGTTGACAGATTACCTGCGTACGCTGGGGCTCAAGGCCATCGAGGCCAAGGGCGAGCCCTTTGATACGGATTTTCACGAGGCTGTGACCCAGTTCCCCACTCCCGATGAGGCCCTGAAGGGCAAAGTCATCGATGTGGTGCAGACCGGATACACGCTCAATGGCAAAATCCTCCGGTACGCTAAAGTAGTCGTAGGAGTGTAATAAATTGCAAGCGCGTGAAATTGCAGCAGGTTTGCCATCTGCGACCATTTACCCGGATAGGGTTGCGAAGCAACAGGGAGCAGATGGCAATCTGATGCAATAGCGCGAAGCAATAATCAATCGCAATATGGCAGAGAAAAGAGATTACTACGAGGTGCTGGGCGTTGACAAGAAAGCCAGCCTCGACGAAATAAAGAGCGCGTACAAGAAGGCCGCGCTCAAATGGCATCCGGACCGCCACGTGGGCGATTCCGACGCGGACAAGAAGGCCGCCGAAGAAAAGTTCAAGGAGGCGTCGGAGGCCTATTCCGTGCTTAGCGATGCGGACAAGCGCGCCAAGTACGACCAGTTCGGCTTTGCCGGCGTGGACGGCAGCGCAGGCTTCGGCGGCGCAGGCGGATTCGAGGGTTTCGGAGACATAAACGACGTCCTCCGCGACCTCTTCGGCGGTGCCTTCGGCAGCTTCTTCGGAGGCAGCGGTGGCTTCGGCGGATTTGGAGGCGGCTTCGGCGGAAACGGCGGCGGCAACGTGCGCATGCGCGGCCGTGACATCCGCACCCGCGTGCGCCTTACCCTCGAAGAAATGGCAAAAGGCTGCACCAAGGAAGTGGAAATCGAGCACAACCGTCCCTGCAGCGAATGCGGCGGACTGGGGGCGAAGAACGCTTCCGACGTCAAGACCTGCCCGACCTGCAACGGCCGCGGCCAGGTGGAGCAGCGTATGCGCGGCATCTTCGGCATGTCCATCAATTATGCGGTCTGTCCGCACTGCGGCGGTCGCGGGAAAGTGGTTTCCAATCCCTGTCCCAAGTGTAAGGGAACCGGGCTCGAGCGTATCCGGGAGAAAGTCAAGGTGACCATCCCCGCCGGGGTTGAGAACGGCATGCAGCTCAGCGTCCGCGGTGCAGGCCACAGCGCCGGGAAGGACGGCATCAACGGCGACCTTCTGGTAGTCATCGAGGAACTCCCGCACAACACGCTCAAGCGCGATGGCGAAAACCTCTTCTACACCCGTGTCATTTCCCTGCCCGAGGCCGTGCTCGGCTGCGAAATAGAAGTCCCTACCCTCGACGGGCCGCATCGGCTGAAAATCGATGCCGGTACCCAGAGCGGAACCGTGACCGTGCTCCGCGGCAAGGGAATGCCCGTCGTAAACGGCTACGGGAAAGGAAACCTGTACGTTAAGATACTCGTCTGGATACCGCGCAAGCTTGACCGTGACCAGAAGAAATTCTTCGAAGGGCTGAAAGACAGCGGCTCGATGAAGCCGGATCCCAACCGCGACGACCGCACCCTCTTCGAAAAGGAAAGCCAATACTTTTAAGGCGCGATGACAGCGCTCGAGGTCCTTAGGCAGTACTGGGGCTATGATGGCTTCAGGCCGATGCAGGAGGAAATCATCTCTGCATCGCTCGAAGGGCGCGACGTCTTGGCCATCCTGCCCACGGGCGGAGGAAAATCCATTTGTTTCCAGGTTCCCGGACTGATGACGGAGGGGATGACCCTCGTGGTCACTCCCCTGATCGCCCTGATGCGCGACCAGGTGCAGAACCTCTGCGACCGGGGCATCAAGGCGACCTGTATTCACGCCGGAATGGACCGCAAGGAGGTGGACCGGCGACTCAACAATACCGCCTACGGAGACTGCAAGTTCCTGTATGTATCTCCGGAAAGGCTTTCCACCCGCCTGTTCCGCTCCTATATCGATGTCCTGGACATCCGCCGCATCGTGGTGGATGAAGCACATTGCATTTCCCAATGGGGCTACGATTTTCGGCCGGAATACCTGCGGATCGGAGAGATCCGCGCACTCACAAACGCGCCGGTGATGGCTCTGACCGCCACGGCCACGCCCAAAGTGGCACAGGACATTATGGACAAACTGGGATTCGCGAAGCCGCTCTTGCTGAAAAGCGGTTTTGCGCGCCCCAACCTGAGTTATATCGTCAGGGAATGCGAGGACAAACAGGGCAAACTGCTGGATATCTGCCGGGGTGTCCGGGGGTCCGGCATCGTCTATCTGCGCCATCGGAAGATGTGCGATGAAACGGCGGCCTTCCTGCGCGACAATGGCATCAGCGCTTCTTTCTATCACGCAGGGCTGGGCGCGGACGCGCGGGCGCTGCGGCAATACGAGTGGAAAGAGGGCAAAATCCGGGTGATGGTCTGCACCAACGCCTTCGGCATGGGCATCGACAAGCCCGACGTGCGTTTTGTCGTGCACATGGACCTTCCGGACAGCCCGGAGGCCTATTTCCAGGAAGCCGGACGCGCCGGGCGGGACGGGCTGCGCTCCTATGCCGTGCTGCTCTGGAACGCTTCGGACATCACGCGGATGCATCAACTTGCCGCCCTGTCCTTCCCTTCCCTGGATTACATCGCCGATCTCTACCAGAAGCTGCATATCTTCTACGATATTCCCTACGAAGCGGGCGAAGGGCGGCAGTTGCGCTTCGATGCGCAGGAATTCGCCCGCCGTTTCCGCCTGAGCCGCGCTTCGATGGACTATGCGCTGCGCTATCTCGAGCGAAGCGGCCATATCGCCTATGCCGAGGATCTGGACATTCGCGCCCGCGTGGGCATTCTCGTCCCGCGCGAAGGCGTGTACGACCTGAGTTTCCCTGAACAGAAAATGGCACAACTCTTCGAGCGCCTGATGCGGGATTACCCCGGCATTTTTTCCTTTTCCGTCGAGATTGACGAGCAGAGGCTGGCCTTCGAGTGCGGCGTGGAAGTGCCTGAACTGCGGCAATGGCTCTATAAACTGTCCATCGGCCATTTCATTAAATATATTCCCGCCGACCAAAGCAGCGTCATCGAGCTGAGGCATCCGCGCCTGCAGCCCGGCAACCTGAATCTCGACCCTGCGCGTTATGCACAGCTGATGGAACGGGCGCAGGAACGCTGCGATGCGATGGAAGGCTACTTGCGGCTCGGACCGCAGGACTGCCGCAGCAGTTATATGCTCGCCTATTTCGGCGAAGAAAACGCCGCCCCCTGCGGCTGCTGCGACCTCTGCCGCGCCCGACGAATCGAGCGACAAACCGAGTGATGTGGAACTTGTTCCAACATCCGAGGTGCGAAGCTCGAAGCCGTTAGGCAAATGCGCCCTAACATTGCATCCAAATATTGCTATTTTTTAAGAAATTTAATAAATTTGCGGTTTGGTTAGAAGTATAATAAAACTACAAAAACTATGGCTAAAATAGATCTTGCAAAGTATGGAATCACGGGAACTACCGAGATCCTGTACAACCCCACTTACGAGGTGCTCTACAACGAAGAGACCAAGCCCGGCCTGGAAGGCTTCGACAAGGGGCAGGTCACCGAGCTCGGCGCCGTCAACGTGATGACCGGCATCTATACCGGCCGCTCGCCCAAGGACAAATACATTGTCATGGACAAGAATTCCAAGGACACCGTCTGGTGGACTTCCGACGAGTATAAGAACGACAACCATCCCCTCTCCGAGGAGAACTGGGCCGTCCTCAAGAAACTTGCACTGAAGCAGCTCAGCGGCAAGCGCCTCTTTGTAGTAGACGGTTTCTGCGGCACCCACAAGGACACCCGCATGAAGGTCCGCTTCATCATGGAGGTAGCCTGGCAGGCCCATTTCGTGACCAACATGTTCATCCGTCCGCAGAACCAGGCAGAGTTCGACCAGGAGCCGGACTTCCTCGTCTACTGCGCCTCCAAGGCCAAGGTGGATGATTTCAAGGCCATGGGTCTCAACTCCGAGACCGCGGTCGCATTCAACGTCACCAGCAAGGAGCAGGTAATCCTTAACACTTGGTACGGCGGCGAGATGAAGAAGGGCATGTTCTCAATGATGAACTACTTCCTTCCCCTGAAGGGCATCGCTTCCATGCACTGCTCCGCCAACACCGACATGAACGGCGAGAACACCGCCATCTTCTTCGGCCTCAGCGGAACCGGCAAGACCACCCTTTCCACCGATCCCAAGCGCCTTCTTATCGGCGACGACGAACACGGCTGGGACGACGCCGGAGTATTCAATCTCGAAGGCGGATGCTACGCAAAGGTCATCAACCTCGACAAGGAGTCTGAACCCGACATCTACAACGCCATCCGCCGCGACGCGCTGCTGGAGAACGTTACCGTAGACAAGGAGGGCAAGATTGACTTTGCAGACAAGTCAGTCACCGAGAACACCCGCGTCTCCTACCCTATCTATCACATAAACAAGATCGTGCGCCCTCACTCCGAGGGTCCCGCCGCAAAGCAGGTGATTTTCCTGAGCGCAGATGCCTTCGGCGTCCTGCCTCCGGTCAGCATCCTCGATCCCGAGCAGACGAAGTACTACTTCCTGAGCGGCTTCACCGCGAAGCTCGCGGGTACCGAGCGAGGCATCACCGAACCTACCCCTACCTTCTCCGCCTGCTTCGGCCAGGCCTTCCTCGAACTGCATCCTACCAAGTATGCCGAGGAACTGGTAAAGAAGATGGAAAAGAGCGGCGCCAAGGCCTATCTTGTGAATACCGGCTGGAACGGTACAGGAAAGCGCATCTCCATCCGCGATACCCGTGGCATTATCGACGCGATCCTGAGCGGCTCCATCGACAAGGCCCCTACCAAGAAGATTCCGTTCTTCAACTTTGACGTTCCTACCGTGCTCGAAGGCGTAGATACCGGTATCCTCGATCCTCGCGACACCTACAAGGATGCCGCCGAGTGGGAAGCCAAGGCGAAGGACCTCGCCGGCCGCTTCATCAAGAACTTCGCCAAGTACGAAGGCAACGCCGCCGGCAAGGCTCTCGTAGCCGCCGGCCCGAAGCTCGGCTAAGATATTTCCGCAAGTCCTGCGAAGCTAAAATAAGTACCGGCCTTTCACAACAGAAAGGTCGGTATTTTGTTTAAGCGGATTCGGCATCCCCTGGGCGGCGGAGGCGTCCGCGAGAGTGCCCCTTCCGCTCCGGTTACGCGGAGCTATGTCGCTGCAGGGACATCTCCCGCTCCCGCCATATTCCGCCGCCCAGCGCCGGTTTCCAGATTCCCTTCATTGGCAGGGACAGCAACCACCTCAAAAAGTGGCAATTTCTTTGGGGTTGCGGGCCTTGTGGTCCGGCAACCACTGAATTTCAGTGTGGTTTTTACCAGGTTGCCGGACCTCTTGGCTGGCAGAGGGCAACGGACGGGCGCGGAGCGGGCCGCCCCATCGAGCCCGGCGCAGCGCCCGCGCCGTAGCCGCCGAGCACCGTTGTCGCGAGGCGGCGGTGTCTGATTCAATGGCAGGTACTTTTGCCCGATTTCCTGGAAAAACGAAGAAAAGTGGTGGCCCATGGCCGGCACTTTCCTGCAAATCAGCATCAAAACGAAGAAAAGTGGTGGCCAGACGGCCGGGAAGCCAGTGCGTTGAGCGGCGGAGGCGTCCGCGGGAGTGCCCCTTCCGCTCCGGTTACGCAGAGCTAAGTCGCTGCAGGGGCATCTCCCGCTCCCGACTTTTTCCGCCGCCCAGCGATATAAAACAAACAAAATGCATATCAATCGTAAAAATCTGCATCGCCACGCCCGGGATTTGTTTGTAGCCTGATTCCGTTACATAATTTTGTAGTTCACTAAAAATTGTGAACTATGCGAGATTATGTCACCCAGGTACAGCGGTGCTCCGAATGCGGAGCCGCTCCCCGGCCGGCCCCCGAGATCGGGCCCTATGTCGAACTCATGCTCGATAAGAACTTCAAGTTTTTCTTCGCCAGCGAGGAACGCAAGGACCTCCTGCTGTTTCTCTTACAGTTGGTCTTGCCAGAATTGGGTATCGAATCCGTCACCCTCGGGCCGCAGGAACACATCGGCCGGGAACCGGGACTGAAGAACAGTATCTTCGATGTCTATGCTACTACAAAGGACGGAAGGCGCATCATCATCGAGGCGCAGTACTCAGACCGTCCGGACTACCTGGACCGCATGCTCTACTACTCCACATGGCCCATCTCCGAGCAAATCAATATGGGCAGCAAAAATAATTACGCCCTGTCCGAGGTTTATATCCTGAGTTTTATTAACTTCGCGCTTGAGCACGACAGCGACTGGGACGGGGACTTCGTCTCTTCCTATTCCGTCAGGGAGGACAGCAACGGGGAGATAATGACGCGGGCACTGCATTTCCGCTTCGTGGAGCTGGGACGTTTCAACAAGACTGAGGAGGAATTGAAGAACGTACGGGAGGAGTGGCTGTATTACTTGAAGAACCTTGGCCGGATGAAGGAGGAAATTCAGCCGACGGGCAAGGAGAAGGCCACGGACAAGTTGCTGGAGGCGGCAAGGTACGCGGGGATGGCCCCGAAAGAGAGGAACGAATACCTACAGAATATGCGCAACGAGTTTGACATCAAGACCGAAAAATGGTATGCCCTTCAGGAGGGCCTGGCGAAAGGCATCGCGCAGGGAATTGAAAAGGGAATTGCCGAGGGGGAAGCGAGAGGACGAGCTGAAGGGAAAGCAGAAGGGAAAATCGAGGTGGCGAAGAATCTCATAAAACTGGGCATGACTTCCGAACAGATCTGCCGGGCGACAGGATTGACACCAGAGCAGGTGCAGGCACTGTAGACAGCAAGTATAAACCAATAGGGCAGGTACTTTTGCCCGATTTCCTTGAAAAATGAGCGAAAGTGGTGGCCAGATGGCCGGGAAGCCAGTGCGTTGAGCGGCGGAGGCGTCCGCGGGAGCGCCCCTTCCGCTCTGGTTACGCGGCGCTAAGTCGCTGCAGGGACAGCAACATGTCAGGAAATTGCCCAAAACGAAGAGGTTGCTGTCCCTGTGGGACAGCAACCTCTTCAAAATCAATCAAAAACGCGCTATTTACTATCCCTCCAATCAACGATAAGCCCGACGCTCCTGGACATCTCCACGGCGGGAATTCAATATCTCTCCGTTTGCACGATCTTTCTGAAACGGGACGGAAAGGAGCCGTTGCCGCGGAGCCTGAGCTGAAGTAGCGCTGACGCTGGAAGCCGTAGCAGGCGCACCTTCGGTAATGACGACGTCATCAAGATTCACACGGAACCAGTCCGTACAGTTGTAGTGACGGAAAGCTATATAGCCCGTCTTGTTGGCATATCCGGCAGGAATCTGAATGATATGCTGGTGCATGACTCCATCAGGGAGAGTCTCGTGGTAGAGTTCCTCGCAGCTGCTCAGCATGTCGGCGGACGGTTCCTGATCGGTGATGTACACAGCGTAGAAATCCAGCGGATAGTTGGGATCCTGTCCGCAAGTCCATAAACTGAGGTAATTGTCGGTTGTAAAGTTGATGGCCGGCGTAAACAACCAGTTGTCAGGGGTAAGAGCTTGGCCGGAATAATAAGAAGCGCTGCTCATAATACCAGTTCCGGAATGGGTCTTATATTGTGTTGAATTAATATAGTCCCAGTTGTATCCGTCACCGTCGGCATCGAAGGACCACCAGCCTCCAAGCGTACTGGAATCTTCAAAGTCTTCCTTGAAGACGTAGACCGTCTCATCCTTCTCAACGGTCACTGTACAAGATGCGGTATAGCCACCATCAACTGTCGTGACGGTAATAATTGCAGTCCCAGCCGCAATACCGGTGACGACTCCTGCATAGGAGACCGTGGCCACAGACTCGTCCGAACTGCTCCATGTCACACCCTGCTCGGGAGCATTGGCGGGAGAGATTGTAGCAGTTAACTTTAAGGATGATTCCCCTACAGTAGTTGTCGCGTTTTCGGGAGAAACAGAAACTCCGGTCACGTGTACGAATTCGCCATATACGGGACGGACTGGAAGCCCGGATTCGCGGGTAATTAGGTAGGTCAAATACACATAATCCGGATCGAAATAGAGGAAGTACGCATAATACGGCGTGTAAGTATAGAGGGATGAGGACCCGTAGTAGCCGGAGTAACCTGCGAAGTAAAGAGTCGTTTCATCCCGGCATCCGGCAGCAGGGAGGAAGATCCAATTTTCCGTATAACCATCTTTGTTGCTAGTGAACTTCCATCCGTTAACACCATTGATTGTAGTCCAGGTTGTACTGCAATTATTCACCAGTTCCCGGATCTCGCTGAACGTAGGCATGCGCCAGCCGCTGCCAAGATTGACAGTAGCGGCGTCATCCACGGGCTCAAGGACTGTCTTATTGTCCGTGAAGCCATTGTATCCGAAAGTGGAATTGGTGCAGTACTTGGTTATTGTAGTTTGCGAACCCATAGACCATTTGTAGGTTTCCCAACTATAATCCGCCTTCGGCTCAACCTCGCCCCAGGCGAAATACGCCCCATTATGCTCAGGGCTGCTCGCGCCGAGGTTGAACGATGCCCACTTGACACTCAGACCCAGGTCTACGGCTTCGGGAATCGAGGGTTCAAAAATGACCGAGACAGTACAGCTTGCGGTATATCCACCATCAACCGTCGTCACGGTAATTTCAGCCGTGCCTTTCCCGATTGCTTCCACAGCGCCGTCGGCAGATACCTTCGCTACAGACTCGTCCGAACTGCTCCAATTCAAACTCATGTCAGTTGCATTGTCCGGGGTGATTGCTGCCGTCAACTGCAGGGGCTCTCCAATGCTGACAGTCGCGCTCTCGGGAGAAACGGAAACGCCCGTCACGTGCACAAGCTTCTGGTAAACGGGACGGACAGACCGGCCGCCGTAGCGGTAATATGAGTTCAGATAATTATCACTGAATTGATTGAAGAATAAATAGTACGCAAAGTACGGGCTGTAAGTTACGAGGGACGAGGTCCAATAGTCGCCAAAGAGACCTTCAGAGGTATCCGCGGAGAGGGCGGCAGGAAGGAATATCCAGTTGTTCGTATAACCTTCCTTGTTGCTGGTAAACTTCGCTCCGTAAACTCCGTTGAGGGTAGTCCATTCCCAAGTGCACTCATCCACCAACTCGGAGAATTCGTCTGCTGTAGGCATGCGCCAATCGTCGCCCCAATTAACCGTGGCGGCGTCATCCTCAGGGTCAAGTACGGTCTTATCGTCCGTGAAACCATCGTATCCGTAATCGGCACTCGTACAGTACTTGGTCAACGTGCTTTCAGACCCCATACACCATTTGTAGGTTTCCCAACTATAATTTTCCTTCGGCTCAACCTCGCCCCAGGCAAACCAGTCACCATATTCTTCAGGTGCGGAGGCGCCAATGTTACAGCTTGCCCATTTGACTGAAAGGCCCAGGTCAACTATCTCGCAGAGATCCGTGTATTCAAGGCCTTCGTCCGCATTATCCAGTTTCTTGTAGGTGGAACGGTTGAAGGTGACGGGGTTGTCGATAGTTTTGATTGCTTTTTTGCTTGCCGTATAGAGCGTGACCGTAATACCCTCCTTGTGGTCCTGCGGGAGCATCGTCGCAAAATAATTCTCTCCAGGGACAAAGCCGCCTTCCGGGGCGTTCACGACAATGTAGTCCTCCGCGTCGGAAATCTCGAGAACCTGAGGTTTATTATCATCGCCGAAACCAACACAGACGGTTCCTGCCATCGGGCTGCCGTCGTTGGAACGGAAGACTACCTTCTGCACGCCCTCCCTGACCACCGAGAAACGGACGCATCCGCAGACATTATAGAACGCAAGGTCAGGCGTACTTCCGCAGGCGACTGCAGGGAAGAACTTGTCTGCGAATGTACCGGAGGAACCGATCTGGTTGCAGGACAGTGACAGTGTGACGCTCTTGCCGTCGCAGGTATTATTCTCATTATAAGGGTAAATGGCCCAATAGAGCCGCTGGATGTTCTCATCATCCAAGCTGCCCGTGAGGATATTCAGCATACCCTGGAAAGTCACGATGGCTGCCGGTTCAGTATTGGTAGAAGTGAATACTCCATCGAACTGAGTCCCGTAAAACACATTGATCTGTTCACCAACGCTCCAGATAATGTGTGCGCCGTCCTCTGCTACAACCGTCCTGGAGGCTTCGCCTTCCGCCCAGGAGGCGGTGAATTCCATCTTGATTCCGGTTTCCAGGGATTCAGAAACTTCGGCTTCCTTCACGCAGGAAGTCATAAGGGCCGCCATCGCAAGGGCGGCAAATATCATTTTTGCAGTTTTCATAGTCATTGTTGAGGGTTTACCATTCTTCGTAAGTCAGGCTTTCATTGCCGCCGGGCTTGGGGCTTTCGCACAGCACCGCCGGGGCACCGGCAGGCACGACAAGAGCCTCCGGCGCGGCATAACGCGTCAGTTGTTCATTCATATGTAAAGAGTTGTATACTAACGATTTACCCCCCCCCATATACGGGGAGATCGCACCGAGAATATGTGCGGGTAAAGGGCTTCATCTTCAATCGGTTACAAAAGTAATCACTTCCCGCTTCAATTGCAAATTTTTTTGCTGCCGCAGCGCCCGCACCTTACCCCTGGGCGGCGGAGGCGTCCGCGGGAGCGCTCCTTCCGCTCCGGTTACGCGGAGCTAAGTCGCTGCAGGGGCATCTCCCGCTCCCGCATTTCTCCGCCGCCCAGGGACAGCAACCTCTTCAAAATCAAACCGGCAAGAGCGCCGCAGAGATTACAGAATCACGCAGGACTGGAGGCGGAGGTCGGCGGAGGAAGCACCGACTACAATCTGGTACTCCCCTTTCTCCTGCTTCCAGGCATGGGATGCCGTATCGTAGTAACTGAAGGCATCGGGACCAAGATGCACGGAATAGCGCTCGGACTTGCCACCGGCAATCATGTGCTTGTCAAAGCCCTTGAGCTCCTTGGCGGGACGCATGACCTCGGAAGAGAGCGGCGCCACATATACCTGTGCCGCCTCTGCGGCTGCCACCTTACCGGTATTCTTTACGGTAAAGCTCACGTCAAAGCCGTCTCCGGCCTTTTCTACAGCAAGATCGCCATACTCGAAGTTCACATAACTGAGACCATAGCCGAAGGGGAACATCGGCTCCACGTCGAAATGTTCCACGCCGCGATAACCGACGAAAATACCTTCGCTGTACTGGGCATAGGGATAGGGATTCCGCCTCGTCTTCACCTCATGGATATGGGGCGTCCGCTGCTGATAATAGGCATAAGCGGGATTCTTCTCCAGCGTTCCCCAGAAAGTAAACGGCAGTTTGCCGGAGGGCGCCACCTTGCCGGAGATGATATCCGCCAGCGCGCGACCGCCTTCCTGACCACCGTACCAGGCCATAATGATGGCGCCGACCTTGTCCTTCCAGGGATTGATATCCACCTCGCCACCGGAATTGATTACCACGATAACGCGGGAATTCAGGGCGCAGACCTTTTCAATCAGTTCGTCCTGTCCCTCAGGCAGCCCATAGGTCCGGTCGTGACTTTCACGTTCGGTTTTCTTGTTGAAGCCTACCGACACCACAACGGCACTGGCCTTGCCCAACAACTTCTCTTCGGCCTCTCCCAGGGCCGTATAGTCCAGCAGCGTGGTCTTGTATCCTTTTCCAAGGCCCTGCAGGCCGGCAGCCAGAGTAATGTTGCGCCCCTCGATGGGATGCATTGCACCGCTGCCACCGCCGTAAGCAACTACATCGGCATTCGGGCCAAGCACGACTATATTATTCTTGCCGGAAGCCTTGACGGGCAGTATACCGTCGTTCTTGAGCAGGACCGGACCTTCAACGGAGGCATTGTAAGCCATCTTGCGGGAGAACTCATAGTCCTCGGGGATATTCTCATCCTTCATAGGAAGATCCAGCAGGCCGAAGGCGGAGAAAGTCTGCAGGATGTGGGTGCACATACGGTCCAGATCAGCCACGTCCACCACTCCGTTGAGAAGCAATTCCTCTACCTCGGCCTTGTTTGACACAAAATCACTGGGCATTTCCAGGTCCAGCCCGCTGGTCAGCACGCCCAGCGTAGTATAGGTGGACACCCAGTCGGACATCACGATTCCATTAAAGCCCCAGGCGCGGAGGTTGTCGTTGATCAGCCAGGGATTCTCCGCCGCATGCATTCCGTTCACAGGGTTGTAGCTCGTCATCACGGCACCGACGGCGCCTTTCTCCACAGCCTTGCGGAAAGCGGGGAAATAAATCTCGTTCATCGTCCTTTCATCGGCATTGGAAGAAACCATGTGACGGGCATATTCCTGGTTATTCAAGGCAAAATGCTTGATGGTGGCGATAACCCTTTCGCTCTGAATACCATTGATATAGTTGAGGGCAATCTCGGAGCTCAGGTACGGATCTTCGCCATAATATTCGAAGTTGCGGCCGCAAAGCGCCGTGCGGTAGATATTCACGCCCGGGCAGAGCATAATGCGGACCCCGCGCGCCGTCGCATCGCAACCGATACCGTTTCCTACGCCCATCGCTGCATCCCGGCTGAAAGAAGAGGCCAGCAGGATACCGCAGGGATAATAAGTACTGTTGGTCTTGTTCCGCACACCCTGGGGGCCGTCCGCCATACGGACGACAGGGATGCCGAGCCGCTCGACGGAAGCGGTATGAAAACCATCCACCTTTCCGCTGATTAAGGCGATTTTCTCATCCAGCGTCATCTGGGAAACCAACTTCTGCGCCCGTTGCATATCGGAATCCTTAATCACATAAGGCTGCGCCGATACCGCAGCGGAAGACAGGAAAAGGGCAATTGCCACAAAAAACAAACGTTTCATCATAATATTATGGGTTTAATATAAAAATCAAATACATATTCCCCTGCAGGGATCATATACTCAGGCCGAGGAACGGTCCGCCACGAGGTAACGCAACCCAGTCCCATCTGCATTAAATCCACATTCACATACGTTCCCCCCTCGCTCCGGCAGCCGATGCAGGCCTTGCCCAACAGGGAAAGGGAATGGCGCTGGTCGCCGCGATCCCGCCGGCCGCCTCCCGTCAGGGAAAGGTCGATATCGCGGCGGCTCAGCGGCAGGGCCGAAGCGCTGAAGGGTGAACCCGCATAAATCTCGATACCGCAGCCACCAGCGTCCAGCAGACGAAGGAAGCGCAAATCCACGTGCGTACCGCTTTCCTGCGGACGGACATAGCCCCAATGGTACTGATCCTCTACCCGCTGGCGATAGAGCCTGATGGGCGCTGAGGACTTGCGGTCGCAGTAACTTTCGTGCGGGCCTGTTCCGTAAAATTCCAAATCGGAAAAATCGCCGGGCATCGCAAATTCAACGCCGAAGCGGAACAGGTCCGGAAGGTCCGTCCGCAGCGGCTTCAGGCGTTCCTCTACGTGCAGCAGCCCGTCAGGGAGCATGGTATAGCGCATCGTCGCTTCCGCAAAATCCCCGACGCTCCATACCGTGGTCGCGCTGTCCCCTTCCCTGGAGAAAGAAATCAGCCGGAATTCAGGATACAGCCAGGGGGCCATCTTCTGTTCGAGCTTCACGCCAAGGTCATTTTCCGTTACCGCACGTCCGAAGCAGGGCATCAACGGCGCCTGCAACAGTTCTTTCCCGCCGATTTTGTAAGAAGTCAGAGCACCCGTCGTTTCATCATAGGTCAGTTCCACGCGCTGCCCACGCAAAACCGGAGGGATGGAACGGTATGGCGCATCGCGCAGGGGAATCTGTGCAAAAGCCACTTCGCTGCCGGCAGGCAGAACGCCGTCGGAAACTTTCAGTTTTGCCCGCACGTTCAGGAACAGCTCCCCTTCCAGACGATCCATATCCCGCTGATTGAAGCCCAGGGAGACAACGCCGCTCGCCTGCGGAGCAATATCCGGACAGTCAAGCACCCCGCACAGCGCAGGAACACCGTTGCCGATAATCTCCCACTCCAGGAAGTAACGCGCCGTTCCGATGAAGAAATGCTCGTTGAAAATCTCAAGCTTGCCTGTGCCCGAATCACGCATCCAAAGGTTCTGGTACTGATATTTCACTTCCAGGGCATGCGGATGCAGGCTCCTGTCGGAGGCCACGATACCATTACAGTTAAAGGAATTGTCAGAGGGGTCGTAATCATTCATGTCCCCGCCGAAAATCCATATATGGTCCGTTCCATCCCCTTTTGCGGAGGGCCAGTGGATGGCCTGGTCTTCGAAATCCCATATACAGCCGCCCTGGTAAGAAGGATACTTGCGAATCAGGTCCCAGTACTCCTTAAGCCCACCCATGGAATTGCCCATCGCGTGGGCATACTCGCACTGGATCAGCGGCTTTTCCGGATTGGATTGGCAATAGGACTCGCACTGCTCGTAATTATAATACATCGGACAGAAGATATCCGACGCATGACCGGTACGGGCCCGCTCATACTGCACCGGACGGCTGCCGTCCCAGGCCTTGAGCCAATCGTAGCAGGCATCGAAGTTCGGGCCGTAACCGGCTTCGTTGCCCAAGCTCCAGACAATGATGCAGGGATGGTTCACATCCCGCCGGGCCATACGGCTGACGCGCTCCAGATGCGCCTGCGCATAGAGCGGATTCTTTGCCAGGGTCTTTTCCTTGTAGCCCATGCCGTGCGACTCGATGTTCGCCTCGTCAATCACATACAGGCCATAGCGGTCACACAGGGAATACCAAAGCGGGTCATTGGGATAATGACAAGTACGTACCGTGTTGATATTCAGAGACTTCATAAGTCTGATATCCCGCTCCATATCCTCACGGGAAACGACATACCCCCTGGTAGGATGCAGCTCATGCCGGTTCACGCCCTTTATAAGGACGGGCTTGCCGTTCACAAGCAACTGTCCCCCTTCTATGCGGCTGTCGCGGAAGCCGAAATCCAGTTCTGCAAACTGCTCCTCTCCCCTTTCATCCGTCCAAAGGGCTTTCAGCTGATAAAGGTTCGGTGATTCGGCACTCCATAGCACAGGATTTTCAATACAACCGCTTAGTGCAACCTCGCGTTCAGGAAGACCCGGACCGCTCATCAGATAGCGTACATCCTTAACCTTCTCTAAAAACGGCGTTATCGTATAGGCACCGTCCATCCCGGCACGGATATGCAGATCTTCCACCAGCTTGCGGGGCTGCGCCGTAACAAAGGTCTCGCGGGCAATTCCGCTGAAACGCCAGAAGTCCTGGTCTTCCAGATAAGTACCGTCGCACCAGCGGAACACCTCCAGCGCAAGCAGGTTTTCCTTATCGCCGTACGTCACATAGCGGCTGATATCAAAGGAAGCCGCCAGCTTGCTGTCCTCGCTGTATCCCACTTCCTTACCGTTCACCCAAACGCGCACGCAGGAAGTAACTGAGCCCAGGCTGAGCACGATCCGGCGCCCCTTCCATGAGGGATCCAGCGTAAAAGTCCGCCGATACTGCCCCACATGATTATGTTCGGTGGGAGGAAAAGGCGGGTTGTTATCGTAATGACCGCGCCAGGCATAGCCGACATTCACGTACAGCGGATCTCCGTATCCGTTCAATTCCCACATGCCGGGCACCGGCATCGTGCCCCAGGAGGCATCGTCCACCGAAGGTGCAAAAAACTGCGTATCGCGTCCCTCCGGGCTGTCGTACCAGCGGAACTTCCAGATTCCGTCCAGCGGCTGCACCGGATAAGAGGTATCCAGCGTCGCGGTCATCGGCAGGCGGTTGATCTCATTGACCGATGCATCCTGCCACGGCTGCGCCACGGCCGCCAGCAATAGATGGAATAATATGGAAGCAATAAACATTCTTACAATTAAGGTTTTCGTATTGGCAACTTATGGTTCGCGTCAGATGTCCTCTGCTCCCTGTTGCTATGCAACCCTATCCGGGTAAATGGTCGCAGAGGGCAACCTGCCGCTCACTTTCTATAAGTTGCCAACCAGCGGAAACGTAAAATAGGTATCCGGATACGGCTCGTTGCGCAGCGTAAAGTGCCACCACTCTCCGTCATAAGGCTTGAATCCACATTCAAGCATCACCCGCCGCAGCAGCATGCGGTTCTCATACTGCCGCGGGCTTATGTTCTTGTTGTCGGGATGCGAAAGCAGGCCGAACCAGTCGAAGGTCCCGCCCATATCCACTTCCCTTTCGGTGGACATGTCGAACAGGGTCAGGTCAAAGGTGCTGCCGCGGGTATGTCCCGAGCGCGAAGCGATATAGCCAAGCTTGAAAAGCGACGGCTTGTCGAAATCGGGATAGAAATAGCGCTTCATCAGCGTATCCGCAGGATCCTTGGACCAGCGCACGAAGTGATCGACCGCCTTCTGCGGCCGGTAGGCATCGAAAATCTTCAGGCGATAGCCCATCGACGCAAAGATTTCCGAGGCTTTTGCCAACGCAGCGGCCGCCTCGCGGGTGCACATCGCCACCGGGGCCTCGTATCCGTCCACGCGTACGCCCATAAAATTATAGGTACTGTAGTAGCGGATTTCCAGGATGACATCCGGAACTGCCTCGGCTACATATACAAAACCGGAAGCATCGTCGCTGTACTGTATGGGAGCTGCCTTGCAGGACAACATCGCCGCAAAGACCGCGGTAAAAAAGAGCAATCTCTTCAACATATGCTAAGATACACAAAAATCGGAAGATTACGAAAGGTGCCTTTCAATTCCCTTCCGTGCCAACTTCTGCAGGCGGATGAAGCCCAGCAGGAATACGACGGAAAGCAGGGTGGCGGTGCCTTCGCTGACGGCTTCCGTAGACATCAGCACCCAGTCGAAGGCCATATGGGCCACCATCGGAACCAGCAGGGCCAGCGCAAGATAGGTACTGCGATTCTCTTTGGAGAACGCCGCAAGGGAATAAAAATAACCCATCAGTACCGCAAAGGCATAATGGCCGGGCACGCTGATAATTCCGCGCATGATGCCGGCATTCATCCAATAATCGCCGGCCTTGGCCAGGTAGCCGATATTCTCTACAAAGGCAAAACCCATTCCGATGCAGACAGCATAGACGATTCCGTCGAAGTACTCGTCAAAATAGGGATTGTGGCGCAACAGCAGCATCAGAAGCAGCAACTTGGCAAGCTCTTCAGGCAGGGCGGCGCCGAACAGCGCAACGCGGAAATGATCCATCACGCTCACCGGCTCGGCGCTATATGCGCCCAGGGCCATCAGCGGGCCGGAAAAGAAGAGGGAAAACACGGTTGAGAGCATCCCGAAGAAAAACGCCTTGAGCAAATAACGAGGCGGTTCGGGATGTTCGCGGTCCTTGAAAAGGATGTACCCCACGAGAACAAGCGAGGGAAGGACAGCAGCAAGGATTAAACTAATGGGCATATTTTTAAAAAAGTTGTATATTTGCGGTCGGAATTGAGGTATGGTGTAATGGTAGCACTACAGATTTTGGTTCTGCCTGCCCAGGTTCGAATCCTGGTACCTCAACAATAATCCTTCTACCGGGCATACCATTCACAAGAAGCTTTATCTCCAGCCATCCAGACTACATCGCCGCTCTTGAAGCGGAAATCCGGCCTGGGATTGGTGATTACTTTCCCGTCACGCAGGACACTGATTACCATGCAGCCTGAAGAGCGCATCGCCACGCTGCGGAGGGTTTTTTCTGTAAGATACGATTCGTCCCCCAGGGTGTAGGCTTCCAGCGAGAACGCCACGTCCCCACCTTCGCCCGCCGGTATGACCTCCTGCTCAATTACCTTTCGGAAAGCGTCTATCTGTTCTGCGGTACCGACTGCCAGCAGGCGGTCACCGGGGAAAATCCGCTCGTCGCCTGAAGGGACCAGTATGCTCCGGCTCCCCCGCTCTATCTTTACGATATTTACACCCGTAGTATTGCGGAACGGCATATCACGCAGTTCTTTGCCCACAAAGGTTGAATCGGGCGACACCACCACCTGCTCGAGCTGCACATCGTAGCCGGAAAGCTTGTCCTGCACCTTTGAGGTCACGGGCTTGCGGCGCCTTTCGTTCTCCTCCTTCTGGTTCAGGTTCTCAAGAAAGCGCGTTTCAAGTTTCGGCAGCCGTTCCACTGACCTGCGGGCGGTGAAAAAGAAGACGAAGGCCGCCACGATAATCAGCAGCAAGGCCCAGTACGACAAATCAAAATGCCCGACAATCACCAGGATGACAAAAATGACGGCGATGAAAATCCGCAGGAAAACCAGCGCCAGAATCGGCCATTTGTTCCGTTCGGAAGCGGAAAGCAGGCGATTGACGGAATCCTTGATACTTTGGGAATAGAGAGTCATTCCGTAAAGGAACGGTGCCATCAGCAGCAGGGTGAGCCCCACGGTGATTATCTTTACCCAGCCCTCGCCGACAAGGGGCAGCAATTTCGCCACCAGGCCGTCCAGGGAATGGGAACCCATATAAATCGCCATCAGGATAACGCCGTAGAGGGCTACGCGCAGGAAATATTTGCGGAGCAGGATCTTCCATTCACTGTTTTCGGCTGCGGATGCCCTGCCTTTGCCGGTCGTACCCGAATCCAGCCGGGATAGCAGTTTCGGCGGCAGTTTAGCATACAGGAAACGCGACACGGGATCCGCCGCCTTTATCATATACGGCGTTGTGAAAGTAGTCAGCACCGACACTGCGATAATCACTGGATAAATGAATTCACGCATTACCCCGAGCGATACACCAAGGCCCGCGATAATAAACGAGAATTCACCGAGCTGCGCCAGGCTGAAGGATGTATGCAGCGAATTGTCAAGCCCCTGGGCCGCCAGCAGGGCACCAGAAGTGGAAAAAACCAGGACTCCGCAGATTACAGTCAGTGTAATGACCAGAATCGGCAGCCAGTGTGTGCCGATTACCGAAGGGTCGATCATCATACCTACCGACACGAAGAAAATCGCGCTGAACAGGTTCTTGATGGGAACGATGTTATGCTCGATATGCTCCGCTTCCATGGTTTCCGAGAGTATGGAGCCCATGACGAACGCACCCAGCGCCGAGGAAAAGCCTGCGGCCTCGGCCGCCACTACCATCGCAAAACAAAGCCCTATGCTCACAAGGAGCAGAATTTCGTCATTGAGGTACTGGTGTGCCCGGCGCAACAGCGACGGAATCACATAAATGCCGACCAGGAACCAGAGGACGATGAAAAAGGCCAGTTTGCACATGCTCAGGAGCATCTCTCCACCGGCAAACTTCTGGGATACGGCAAGGGTTGAAAGCAGGACGAGGAGCAATACAGCTATCAGGTCCTGCACCACAAGCGCGCCGAAGACAAGCGAGGCATATGGCTTTTTCTTGAGTCCCATCTCGTCGTAGGCCTTGATTATGATGGCCGTGGACGACATTGAGAGCATTCCCCCGAGGAAAATGCTTTCCATCATCGTCCAGGACATGGCATTCCCCACGACTATACCCAGGGTAAACATTCCTATACACTGGGTCCCGGCCGTAATCAGCGCCCCGCTGCCCACTTTCAGCAGCTTGCGGAAACTGAATTCAAGGCCGAGGGCGAAGAGCAGGAAGATAACGCCGATGTCGGACCATTCGGTCACATTCTCCTTGGAGAGTCCGGTAAAAAGCCCGAGGTTCGGGCTCACGATAAAGCCGGCCACGATATAACCCAGTATCAAAGGCTGTTTTAAGGCCTTTGATACTATGGTAAATACGCCTGCGGCAATAAGGATGACCGCCAGGGTCCCGACCAGACTCATCGCTTAGAGTGTGCGCTTGATTTCCACAATGTGGAAGGCCTCGATCACGTCTCCCTCCTTGATATCGTTGAAGTTGGAGATGCCTATACCGCACTCCAGACCGGTATTCACCTCCTTGGCGGCATCCTTTCCGCGCTGCAGGGATGAAAGTTCTCCGGTGTAGATCACGATACCGTCACGGATAAGCCTGGCCTGGCTCTTGGCAATCATCTTGCCGTCCCGCACGAGCGATCCGGCGATGGTGCCGACCTTGCTGATCTTGAAGACCTGCTTGACCTCGGCCGTACCGATGACTTCCTCCTTCTTCTCCGGTTCGAGCATACCCTCGATACCGTCCTTCACCTCGTTTATAGCATCGTAGATGACCGAGTAGAGACGGATTTCGATACCCTCGCGGTCGGCGGCCTTGCGGGCCTCGACGGAAGGACGGACCTGGAAACCGATGATAACGGCATCGGAAGCCTCGGCCAGCAGGACATCGGATTCGGAGATTCCTCCAACCGCCTTGTGAATCACGTTCACCTTCACCTCCTCGGTGGAAAGCTTGATGAGCGAATCGGAGAGCGCCTCCACGGAACCGTCCACGTCACCCTTGACGATAACATTAAGTTCCTTGAAGTTGCCGATGGCGATACGTCGGCCGATCTCTTCGAGCGTCATGTGCTTCTGGGTCTTGATTCCCTGGATGCGGATGAGCTGCTCGCGCTTGGCGGCGATGCTCTTGGCTTCCTTCTCGTCGTCGAGCACATTGAACTTCTCTCCGGCGGCGGGCGCACCGCTCAGGCCGAGCACCGACACCGGAGTAGAAGGTCCGGCTTCGGAGACTTTCTGTCCGCGCTCGTTGAACATCGATTTTACGCGGCCGTAGAAAGCCCCGCTGAGCATCACGTCGCCCACGTGCAGGGTTCCCTGCTGGACAAGCACCGTGGCAAGATAACCGCGGCCCTTGTCCAGGGACGACTCGATAACGGCTCCTACGGCATTCTTGTTGGGATTGGCCTTGAGTTCCAGCAAATCGGCCTCAAGAAGTACCTTTTCAAGGAGCTTGTCAACTCCGATACCCTTCTTGGCCGCAATCTCCTGGCACTGGTACTTGCCGCCCCAGTCTTCCACGAGTATATTCATTTCAGACAGCTGGCGGCGGATCTTTTCAGGATCGGCACCGGCCTTGTCTATCTTATTTATTGCAAACACCATAGGGACACCGGCGGCCTGGGCGTGGTTGATAGCCTCCACGGTCTGGGGCATCACCGCGTCATCCGCCGCGATGATGATGATCGCAAGGTCAGTCATCTGGGCGCCTCGGGCACGCATGGCGGTAAAGGCCTCGTGTCCCGGGGTATCCAGGAAGGTAATCCTGCGGCCGTCTTCAAGCTTGACGCTGTAGGCGCCGATATGCTGGGTAATACCGCCGGCCTCGCCCGCAATTACATTTGTCTTGCGGATATAGTCGAGCAGCGATGTCTTGCCGTGGTCAACATGTCCCATCACTGTGATAATCGGCGGACGTTCCACCAGGTCTTCCGGACGGTCCTCATCCTGAGCGGCGATTTCCTCGGAAATCTCGGCGGTGACGAATTCAACCTTGTAGCCGAATTCCTCCGCTACGAGCACAAGAGCTTCCGCGTCGAGCCGCTGGTTGATGGACACCATCAGGCCAAGGCTCATGCAGGCGCCGATAACCTTCACCACCGGAGTGTTGTTCATCAGGGTCGCCAGGTCGTTCACAGTCACGAACTCGGTCACCTTCAGCACTTTCTGCTCGGCGGCAGCAAGTTCCATCTCCTCAGCGCTGCGCTGTGCGGCAAGTTCGCGCTTCTCCTTGCGGTACTTCGCGCCGAAATTGCTCTTCTTGCCCTCGTTCATCCGGGCGTAGGTCTCCTTGACCTGCTTCTGGATTTCCTTGCGCTGTTCTTCGAGTTCAGCTTCGGTCAGCACCGTCTTCACGCGGTCGCGCTTGCGGCCCTTTCCGGAAGCCTGCTGCTGAGCCTGCTGCTTATCTTTCTTTTTGTTGGGATTCCGGTCGATTGAAGCTCCGGCCTTGGCCACATCCACCTTCTGGGTACCCTTGCTGATACGCTCGCGCTTGGCCTTTGGCTTCTTTTCGAATTGGCTGAGGTCGATCTTACCAACCACCGTGAACGGCGATGCCGCAGCAGCTGGGGCCGCAGCAGGCGCAGGGGCCGCCACAGGCTCCGGTTCGGGCGCAGGGGCAGGGGCAGGCTCGGGCTCCGGAACAACGACAGGTTCAGGCTCGGCGACCGGCTCCGGTTCCGGAACAGCAACGGGTTCAGGTTCCACGACCGGCTCGGGCACGGCTACAGGCTCGGGTTCCGGAGCTACTACCGGTTCCGGCTCCGGCTCTACGACAGGTTCGGGCTCAACCACCGGCTCGGGCGCAGGAGTAAATATGTTACTCTTGATGTTGATGACGGCTTCGCCTTCCGCATCGTCATCATCGGCAGCGGAGCTGCGGGAAGATGCCTTGCGGCTGGTCTTTTCCAGAATCTCGGCCATCTTGATATCCACCCTTTCCGCAGCCTCCTTCATCTCCAGGTCCTTGCCGAACTGTTTGTCAAGGGCGGGGAGATATTCATCCGACACCTTCGCATTGGGGTTGTCATCTTCAACCTCCGCTCCCTGCTTGCGCAGGAAACTTACCAGGTCCTGAAGACCTATGTTATACTGTCTTAAAAGTTTATTTATCCTTATTTCAGCCATAGGGACACATTAACTATTATTCAAACTCGGCACGCAAAATCCGCATTACTTCATCCACAGTCTCATCCTCGAGGTCGGCACGCTTGGCGATATCCTCGGCGGAAAGGGCAAGTACGCTCTTGGCAGTATCGCAGCCGATAGCCTCCAGACGGTCGATAACCCACTGGTCAATCTCATTGGAGAACTCGCTCAGGAGCACATCCTCCTCCTCATCAGCGGCATCCTTGGGAAGTTCCCTCCAGACCTCGATCTCGCGGTCCACGAGCATGCCGGCCAGCTGCACATTGCATCCTCCGCGGCCGATGCCCTTCTTCACCTCTTCCGGCAGCATGAACACCTTCACCTTGTCGCCCGGCTCGCCCATGTCTATATAGGACACGCGCGCGGGATTGAGCGCACGCTGGATCATCAGCTGGGGGTTCTGCGTCCATTGGATTACGTCGATGTTCTCGTTGCGCAATTCGCGCACGATGCCGAGGATCCTGCCGCCCTTCACGCCGATACAGGCGCCGATAGGGTCGATGCGGTCGTCATAGGACTCGACAGCCACCTTTGCACGCTCGCCTGGCACGCGCACAACCTTCTTGACGGTAATAAGGCCGTCGGCGATTTCCGGAACCTCCTGCTCGAAGAGCCTCTCGAGGAACTCGGGGCTGATACGGGAAAGGGTTATGTAGGGAGTCGTATTGTTGCGCATTTCAACGCTCTTGATGATCGCGCGGATATTGTCGCTCTTCTTGAAACGCTCTCCGGGAATCTGCTCCGATTTGGGCAGGTGAAGTTCATTTCCGTCCTCATCCAGGACAAGGGCCTCCTTGGCCCATGCCTGATAGACCTCGCCTCCGAAGAGTTCACCGACCTTGTCGGAATACTTCTTGAAAAGGTTGGCCTTCTCGATATCCATGATACGACCCTGGAGGTTCTGCCTGATATTCAGGATACCGCGCCTGCCGAACGAAGCGAGGCTGAGCTTCTTGGTATACTGGTCGCCGATTTCATAATCGTCGTCGCCGCTGTCGGCCTTGACCTGTTCGAGGGTCATCTCGGCGTTGGGATTCTCCACCTCTTCCACGATGTCGAAGTTCTGGTAAATCTCGCAGGTTCCCTTGTCCACGTTCACGATTACGTCAAAATTATCCGAAGACCCGAAAGTCTTGGCAATCTGCGTAAGGAACACGTCCTTGAGTACGCCCATCATCACAGGGCGGTCGATGTTCTTTTCCTCCTTGAAATCCTTGAAGGCGTCAATGAGGGTGATAGGTTTCTCTTTCTCCATTGTTTTATATTTATTCTTTTACTGTTTTTAAGATTTCATCGGCCTCCTCGGCGCTGATGCCGGCGGAGCCCACGGTCAGCGAATAATCCTCGATGTCACGGTCAAAGGCTGAAAGTATGGCACGGTGCACCGCCTCGCAGTCCTCCAGATCCGCCCCGCCCTCTTTGTCGAGGGTAAGTTCGAAGATATTGTCGTCGTCATTGAAAAGGATTTCAGCGAGGACGCAACCCCGCTGCTGCGCCGCCTCGGACGCGATTTGCTCAAATTTCTGTCTTTCCATCTCTCAATAATCCGGTACGAAAAAGAGAGACCCTTACGGCCTCTCCTCTCCAACACGGATGCAAATATAGGAAATTTATTTGAGAAAACAAATGCTTTCCGGGCCTTCATTGAAGAGCAAATCCATCACCGAAAGCCCCGGAACAAAGCCGTAACGGTCGCGGAACACCTGCCAGTACGGACGCTCCAGCCCCAGGTCTCGGAGCACTGTATCCGGACGCTTGGGATGCATCGCTTCCCGGTAATCCAGCGGCCTCTCCCCCGCCGGCACAAATTCCCGGAGCGGTTCCAGCTCCGGCGCAATGCCGATTTTAGCGCAGAAAAAGCGGATCAGTTGCAGATTCAGTTCGAAAAGCGTTTCCGGGCGCTGCTCCAGCAGCTCCCAGAGCGCATCGCGATAATACATAAAAAAGGGTGAGCTCTCGTAAGCGGTCGCTATCGCCCGCTGCGTCTTTGGGAGCCAGGGGGTCGAATAATCGACGCGGACTTCACCGACCGGAGTATGGAAAAGGTCGTGGCCATGCACCACCGGCACGTTCAGGCACTCGGGTCCGCCCGCAGTCAGAATACGGCAGCGGTTGCGCCAGCTCTGCTTGACATAGTGGCTGCCCGCATCGATAAAAACCGTCCCTTCCGCGCGCGCAAGCAGCGCAAAATACGAAACGGGCGGGAAATATGCGGTGGAAAGCAGCAAGGGCTATTCGATGGCGCCTTTCTCGCGCACCAGGTCGTCGGCACGGACTATACCGCGTTTCGATGCTCGGATGAAGGAAAGGATGCTGTCGCGCTCGGCAGAAGGCGGGAAACCTTCCTCCACGCGCGCACATGCATCAGAGATGTTATAGCCCTGGTAATAAATGGTGTCGTAGATGTCCTTGATATTACGGATGACGTTGGAATCGAAGCCCCTGCGCCGCAGTCCGACAATGTTGATGCCCGCATAGCAAATGGGCACGCGACCGCAGATGGAATAGGGCGGGATATCCTTGTTCACCGCAGACATGCCCCCTACCATCGCATGACGGCCGATATGGCTGAACTGATGCACCTTGGTGCCGCCGCCGATGATGGCCCAGTCCTCCACGTCCGTCTCGCCGGCAATGCCCACGTAACTGACGAGAATGCAGTGATTCCCCACCTGGCAATCGTGCGCGATATGCACGTAGGACATAATCAACACGTCGTTTCCGACCCTGGTCACGCCCTTGCCGCTGGCCTTCGTGCCGCGGTTGATAGTGGCGCATTCGCGGATGTTGACGCGGTCTCCGATTTCAACCCAGGTCACCTCTCCCTCAAACTTCAGGTCCTGGGGGATGGCGCCCACCACGGCGCCGGGAAATATGGTACAGTCAGCACCGATCTTTACGTAGGAATAAATAGTCGCATGATTGAGTACCTTGGTCCCGGGACCAATCTCCACGTTGTCGTCAATGAAGGCATACGGTCCTACTTCTACGTTTTCTGCAAGACTGGCGCCCGGATGTACAGTCGCCAGCGGATGAATTTTCGCCATTATATTAGTTTTTTACTGATTTCTTTTGCCGTCATGGTGTTGATTCGGTGTCCCGGTTTATAGGCCTCCACGCGCGCTTTGAGGAAGCCGCCGCAGAGCCGCAGGTCTCCCAGCACGTCCAGGAGCTTATGCCTCCCGCACTCGTCAGGGAAACGCAGGCCTTCCTTCGCCATATAACCGCCGTCCGTGGGCATCTGCGCAAGGGCCGGCAGCCTGAAAAGCCGCGAGAGCAGGCGGGAGCGCCACGCCGGAACCGGCTTCTCCACCACGACGATGGCGTTCTCCAGGTCTCCTCCCTTGATCATTCCCAGCATCGCCAGGCGCTTGATTTCGTGGAAGAAACAGAAAGTCCTGCAAGGGCCGATCTGGGTAGCATAATCCACGGAAGGGTCCCAGTGCACCTTCTGTACCCCGAGTACCCTGGAGCCGAAATCGACGGTTACATCGAAGGAGGGCTCATCCGCCGGGACAATGCGCAGGTATGCACCTGATTTTTTATCTTCTACAAGCACTTCTCCGCTGATTTCCAGCCACTTCCGTTCCGCGTCCTGTTCCAGGGCGCCGTCCGGTCCAAACGCATTTACGTATGGCGCCGCGCTGCCGTCAAGGATCGGAGCTTCCGGCCCGTCCAGGCGTACAAGGGCATTGTCTATCCCCAGGCCGGTCAGGGCGGAAAGCAGATGCTCGATCGTTCTCACTGAAGCCTTTCCACAGGAAATCATCGTACTGCGCGCCGTCCGCGAGACATTCTCCGCCCGGGCATCCACAAAGGCATCTTCCCCGATATCCGTACGCAGGAAACGCACGCCGGTGTTCTCCGGCGCCGGTCCCACGGTCATATGTACGGTCTTTCCAGTGTGAAGTCCCTTTCCCTCGAAGCGGTACTCCCGCGTAAGCGTGCGCTGTTTCATCTACTCTTCCCCGGTCTTCTTGAATTTCGCGTAGGCCTTCATGAAGGTCCGGTGCTTGATGGCTGGCGCGCCGACATAGACGCCGCCGCTCTCCTTTATATTGCCGATTACTCCGCTCTGCGCGCAGAAAGTGGTGTCCGGAGCGATCTTCAGGTGCCCGATTACACCCACCTGGCCCGCCAGGATGCAGCGGTCGCCTATTTCGGTAGAGCCGGCAATCCCGCACTGGGCCGCCATCGCCACGTTCTCGCCCACCTTCACATTATGGGCGATGACACATAGGTTATCGATGCGGGCACCGTTGCCCACAATGGTGGATTCCATCGGCGCCTTGTCCACTGTGGCGTTGGAGCCTATTTCCACATCGTTGCCTATTACCACGTTCCCAAGATGCTCGATCTTCTTCCAGCTGCCGTCTTCCTGCCGCACATTGCCGAATCCGTCGTCCCCGATCACGCAACCGGCGTGCAGTATGCAGCGGTCGCCCACCACAGTATCGGCAAACAGCACCGCACCGGGGTAAATGATGCATTCGCTGCCGATTTTAACATTCGCTCCGATGGTCACGTTGTCGCAAATGCGGGTATTATCGCCGATTACCGTCTTCTCGCCGATGGTAACGAAGTCGCCGACCCACACACGCCTGCCCAGCTTTGCGCTCCAGGCTATGCGGCAGCGTCCGCGATGACGACGGAATATCTTTTTCTTGTTCTTGACGTAAGCAAGCAGCTGTGCCAGCGCATCGTAGGGATTAGGGGTACGCACTAGGGTCAGTCCCTCGGGAATCGGTCCGCGGGGCTTGAAATCCGTTGCTACGAGCATCACAGAAGCCTTGCTATCATAAAGATAATGCTCGTATTTCATGTTTGCGAGGAAGCAGAGCTGCCCCTTCTTTCCGTGTTCTATCTTGGCAAAGGAGGTGACGGTCTCATCGGGGTTCCCCTCGACGAAACCGCCCAGCGCCTCTGCAATTTCCCGTGCTGATAATTTCATATCCTTAAAAACGCCAGCCGACGGTCACAACTAAATCCCACAGGCCTCTGTTAACGTTCATCCGCGGGGATGAGGCGTCGGGCAGGGGCCGGTTGTCAGCATCGACGGCTGCATAATCGCCGTAAAGGTACGGAAAATATGTGTAATTAGGAAATGAATTGAAGCGAACAGCCCCGTCGATGAAGAAAGAACCCTTGCTGGACCAGCCCAGACCGAAGGAAGCGGACCAGGTAGCGCTGTCCTTGTAGCGGTAACCCTTGAGGGTGCGAAGGCCCGTGTCGAAGGCGTTCCAGTCCGCGTAATACTCATGGACATCCACGCTTGCGCCGTAATTGTCAGTATATATGCGTTCGGGAGAACCCGTCAGCGTGTAACCCGCACGGATCGCAAACCCTGGCAGCGGCCTCACTTCCGCGCCGACGCGCATGGCGTGCTGGCGGCCGAGGAACAGCTTGATAGCCTTGTTGGAATCGCTGAAATAATCATTTCCGCTATACCTGTAGCGCTCGCTGTAGCGTGTTCCGCCGAAGGCCGCCATTTCATAATCGGCACTGAGTATCGCCCACTGGCCAATGGTCCAGGTCATGCCGGCATTGAAACGCCAGGGGCCCTTGAAGTTGTATTCGTAGCTTCCCTGCGGCGACGATGCATTGCCCCGGACATTGCTTCCCATTGTAGTAAAAAGACTGGACACATTGTTCTCATACTTTTCCCTGATGCCGTAGGCGACCGGGGTCTGGATGGCCGCACCGACACGGAGGAAATCAAGCGGACGCCACAGGACACCGGCCTTTGCATATATGCCGGCAGTCGTAGAAGCGTAGGAATAACCGTACTTGGCCGAACTGAAAAGCGCCGTGTATTCAGCCCCACCGGAATCTTTGAAGACAATCGGGAACTGTTCCGGATCTACGGGAGATTCGGTGTACAACTCGTTGTAATTGTATCTAATTATAGGGACGCCAACATTGAAACCGAAATACAACCTGTCGCTCACATTAAAGGCGAGGTTGAAGACCATGTCGTTCTTGGTGCCGTAACGGGTCACTTCAGAGCGCTGGCGCAGCGGGCCGGGGACATAGTGATAAGTCTGGCCGTCCTTTTCCGCAAGAAGCTCATTGTTGGCGAGATAGGTCCCGTCAATGCCATAGCCACCCATCATCCTTCCCTTGTATGCGGAGATGATGGCCCAGTCGTAATCGCCGAAGTCGTAGGCGGAAGCCGAGGCGAGGTCCGCCGAAGGGATGCCCTGCGCGGCAGCGGCCAGGTTCGCAAAGAACGATGTCCCGGTGGTGAGGTTCTCTCCGGAGAAGGCCTCAAGATAATTGTTCGATACGTTGTTTACGAAGGCGAAGGTGATGTTGCGCAAACCTTCGCGGCGGCCGGTGTCAAAGCACAGGGAGAAACCGGCTGATGGCAGGGAGAAGCGCATCTGGGATTCCCCCGCATTGAAGCTCAGGCCCGGCGATACTTCCACCTGTCCGTAGTTGAAAACGGCGGAGCCTGCGGGATTGATGCCGATCGAGCCAAGGTCGCCGCCCACGGCCGTTACCGCATTGCCCATACCCATCGTGCGGGCGGTACCGTAGTAATGGTTGGAGCCGAGGCGCTGGGCGAAGTCAATGTCGCTCTGCGCGTGCGCCGTCAGCAATGATGCCGACAGAAGCGCTATGCCTATAAATATTACTCGTTTCATAATTGTACAATATAATATTAAAAATTCCGTACCGCTTTCCCTGCCGTCGCTTCGCGACCCCTCCCAACCTCCCGGTTGGGCCCCTCCCTCTTACGTTGCCGAGGGTGGCACGGGCGATGAAAGCGGCACGCCTTCTTTTAAATTCAACATTACTACCTGCGACCGCCGCCGTGGCTGCTTCCGCCGCCCGAGTGGGAACCGCCGCCATAGCCGCCGCTATGACCGCCACCGTAAGAAGACCCTCCACCATAGGAAGAACTTCCGCCGTAGGAGGAGCGGCTGCTGCTACTGCTTGAATTGTAGCCTCGGGATGAGGAACCGCTGCTGCCGGAATAAGAGGAGGAAGAGCTGCCGCTGCCGGAACTCCTGAAGTTGTAGCCGCGGGTGTTGTTCACGCTGCTGCCGGAGCCTTTTCCGGAAGAGGAAGAGCCGGCACCGCTGGAAGTCGCCTTTCCCGGGCTGCCGGAGCCAATGGCTCTGCCCGGAGTGTAAGCAGTTCCAGAAGAACCATAGGCGGATGTGGCAGGGCGGCTGCCGATGTAACCGGACGAGGAGCCAGGACGACCGCCGTGACCGCCGCCGAATTGCGGGCCGTTAGTGTGGCGGGGACGTGACGGAACAGGAGTGTATCCGTGATGATAGGGATAATACGGGCGGTAGTACCACGGGTCGTAACGCCACGGGCTATAGTACCAGGGATCATACCATGGGTCGTACCAGGCCCAGGAGCCGTAGTGCCAATGCCTGTAATACCATGAGCTGTAGCCCCAGATGCCGAAGTAAAAAGGAGTGTAATACCAGGGATTGTTCCATGCGTAATCAGTACGGTAGTCATCCAGGATGACGTAAACCGTATCCCGCGCTGCACCGGCCGTATTTTGTTTTGCGGCAAGGTTGCGGCGCGCCATCGCGTCGAAGTCATCGACGGTATAGAGAGGTCTAGGATCAGCGGCATCGGCGTATCGGGTGTAAATCCCATCTACGTAGCGCTGCTGGGAAGTGTAGCCGGAATAGGTGCCGCACGAAACGGCCAGGACCAGCACCGGCAACATAAAGAACAGGCTGCGTTTCATAGTTAACCTCCTTTCAACAAAAAATTATATCTTTGCATCCGCAACGATTGTGCCGAAACCGTTCAAGTTACGGCCCTTGGATGCAAATTAAAGAAAAAATCACGGAAAATCCGTAAAAATCATGGCAAAAGAAGTTACCAGTCGCTCAGAAAATTATTCACAGTGGTACAACGACCTCGCCCTGAAGGCGGATCTGGCCGAGCAGTCGGCGGTACGCGGGTGCATGGTCATCAAACCCTACGGCTATGCCATCTGGGAGAAGATGCAGTCCGTCCTGGACGGGATGTTCAAGAAAACCGGCGTGCAGAATGCCTATTTCCCGCTGTTCATCCCCAAATCCTTTTTCAGCCGCGAGGCCGAGCACGTGGCGGGATTCGCGAAGGAATGTGCAGTCGTGACGCACCACAGGCTTATGAACGACCCCGACGGGAAGGGCGTAATCGTGGATCCGGAAGCAAAACTGGAAGAGGAGCTGATTGTCCGGCCTACTTCTGAGACTATTATCTGGAGCACGTATAAGAACTGGATAAAGTCCTGGCGCGACCTGCCGGTCCTCTGCAACCAGTGGTGCAATGTCGTTCGCTGGGAAATGCGTACACGCCTGTTCCTGCGCACGGCGGAATTCCTCTGGCAGGAAGGGCATACCGCCCACGCCACCGCCGCCGAGGCCGAAGCCAAGGCGAACGAGATGGTGCAGGTCTATGCCCGCTTCGCCCGCGAGGTGATGGCCCTGCCCGTGATTGTCGGACACAAGAGCCCCAACGAGCGCTTTGCCGGCGCCCTGGACACCCTCACCATCGAGGCGATGATGCAGGACGGGAAAGCGCTGCAGGCGGGAACTTCGCATTTCCTCGGACAGAATTTCGCCAAATCCTTCGATGTGAAATTCACCAACAACGAAGGGAAGGAGGAATATGTCTGGGCAACGTCCTGGGGCGTGAGCACCCGCCTGATGGGGGCGCTGATCATGGCGCACGGAGACGACAACGGACTGGTATTGCCGCCCGCGCTCGCCCCTATCCAGGTTGTGATGGTACCCATCTACAAGACCCAGGAGGAACGGACCGCCGTGCTGGAGAAGATGGCGCAGCTGAAGGCCGGGCTGGAAGCCCTCGGGCATTCTGTCAAAATCGACGACCGCGATACGCTCCGTCCGGGTTTCAAGTTCGCCGAATGGGAGCTGAAAGGCGTTCCCGTGCGTCTTGCGATGGGAGCGCGCGACCTCGCCGCAGGCACCGTGGAGGTGGCGCGGCGCGATACGCTCGAGAAAGTGACGATGCCGCTCGAGGGCATTGAAGCGCATATATCGGCGCTGCTGGGAGAAATTCAGCAGAATATTTACAATAAGGCACTCTCGTTCCGGGATGCGAATGTGGAGAAGTGCGACAGCTGGGACGAGTTCAAGGAAAAGATACAGGCCGGGAAGTTCCTGCTGTGCCATTGGGACGGGACTGCGGAGACGGAGCAGGCCATCAAGGATGAGACGAAGGCGACCATCCGCTGTATTCCTGTGGACAGTTATGTCTGCGAGGAGGAGGGACGCGACATCTACTCCGGGAAGCCGTCGCACCAAAGAGTTGTTTTTGCTATTTCCTATTAATATATAAATCATTGCTCGCGCTCGGTTTATAACGGCAGGTCGTTTGCTGCTCCCTGTTGCTTCGCAACCCTATCCGGGTAAATGGTCGCAGCAAACAACCTACCTCAAACCTTAGCGCTCGCAATTTCATAAATTTTCATATGAAAAAATCTGTAATAACTTTTTTAACTCTAAGTGTATTGGGGACGAGTGTGTACGCTCAGAATCCAGCGGCGGCGGCCGAGGAGGCTGCCAAGAAGATTGCAGGGGCGCCCGTGGAGCAAACGGCGCCGGCTAAACCCGTTTATTGGACTAAGTCCCTGATGGTAGACCTGGGGTTCAGCCAGACCGGACTGGTCAACTGGGCGGCGGGCGGCTATAATACCGTCTCGCTGGCCGCAAGCCTGGACGGGAAGATCAATTATGCCAAGGACCTTACCAAGTGGGACAACCGCCTGCAGATGGATTATGGCTTTTTCTGGTCGGCGGACAAGCCCAATATCCTGCAGAAGAGCACGGACCGCATCTATCTGGAAAGCAAGTTCGCTTACAAGACCAGCAAGGACAGCAAGTGGGATTATACCGCCGGACTGGACTTCAAGAGCCAGTTTTCCGATACCTGGGGAGGATATAAACAGGATACGGACGGGAAGTGGTATGGCGATGATCTGAAATCAGCCTTTTTCTCCCCCGCCTACCTCAACCTGGCGCTGGGTATGCAGTGGACCCCAAACAAGTGGTTCAACATCAACCTGGCCCCCCTGACAGGAGGTATGGTCGTCTGTCTGGATGAGAGGAACAACCTTCGCAAAACCTACGGCATGCCGGTCATCGATGCCACGCTGGGGCTGTACCGGCCGGTCCTTTTCCAGTTCGGTGCACAGGTCAAGGCAAATGCAATGGCCTCCATCAATGACAAGTTCAATGTCGAGACACAGTTGGTACTCTTTTACGACTATATCAACCGGCCGCGTTATTCCGGATTCCCGATCCGCGTGAACTGGGACAACAAAATCAGCTGGATGATTTCCAAACTGTTCAAAATCGGCCTGAACACCTGGCTCATCTATGACCCGTTCGTCGCCTTCGATGACGTTCCGGACGGCAGCCTCTTCGGCAAGGTCCAGTTCAAGGAATTCCTCTCCATCAACTTTACCTGGACTATCGCTAACAAGAAATAATTTAAGTTTGCATTTGCGAAACGACCTTATTGGAGCCCGATAGGGCGATAGTAAGTCCCTTCCCTGAGGGAAGGGATTTAGGGTAGGGGTAACGAAGTAAAGAATGTGCGGAGGGAAAAAGTTTCGCAAGTTCTCCGAACATTCGAATAGTGAAAAATTTAATGCTTGCGAAACTTGAGAGAATGATCCTACTGGCAGTAAGCGGCGGCATCGATTCCATGTACTTGATGCACAAGGCCCCGTGGCTTTTTCCCGGTGCTTCGTTTGCTGTCGCCCACTGCAATTTTTCCCTTCGTGCCGATGAGAGCGACGGTGACGAGGAGTTCGTGCGTTCCGCCTGTCGGGAGCGCGGACTCCCCTGCCTCGTGCGGCGATTTGACACCGCCGCCTATGCGGCACAGCAGCACATTTCCATCGAGATGGCAGCGCGGGAACTGCGCTACGCCTGGTTTGCCGACATTTGCCGGGGAACGGCGCCCGAACTTTCCGGAACGGGACTTTCCGGCTTCGAAGCGGTCGCCGTAGCACACAATGCCAACGACAATGCCGAGACCCTGCTGCTGAACCTGGTTCGCGGCTGCGGTATGCGCGGGCTGTGCGGGATGTCTGAAAAAGGCATCGTCCCCGGTTCGGACGGGATTCCACTGCTGCGTCCCCTGCTGGGGCTCGAGCGCGGGGAAATCGCCGCATGGATGAAAAAGGAAGGGCACGGATGGCGCGAGGACAGCAGCAATGCGCAGAGCGACTGCCGTCGCAATTTGCTCCGGAACGAGGTTTTTCCCCTTCTTCAGCAGCTCAATCCGTCGCTGATTGCAACGCTGCGGCAGGATATCCGGCATTTTGCCGAAGGAAATGCAATTGCCGAAAGCTATTGGGAAGCGTTCGCCGCACAAACCGGAGGCTGTGCCCGGAAAGGCATCGACATCGATGTCCTGCTGGGCTATACCCACTGGAAATATTTGCTTTGGCACTGCCTTGAACCGTATGGGTTCAGCCTTCCTACCTTCGGGAAGCTCATTTCGCTGTTGGAGTCGTATACATCGGAGCCCCGAGGCAGCATTACTATCAGCGGCAAATCGTTCGAATCTCCATTGTGGGTTCTGAACATCAAACGGAAGAAATTAACCCTAAGCCCCAGATAAATGCGACGGACACTTCTCTCTTTGATTTTTTTATTGCTGGCCCTGGGCGCAGAAGCCCGCGAGCGCTACGATACTTCCTATATCCGCAGGCCGGAAAAGAACTGGCTGATCCGGACCCGGACGGAAGTAGGTACCGAATTCCTGCGGACGACCGCCGTCTGCGGCAGCGACATCTACAAACTCGATCTGGATGCGGACGTGAAAATCCGCCAACATTTCGGTTTTGGATGGAAGAACCTGATCCTGGGCTTCGGTATCAATTTCAGCGGGAAAAAGATAGGATGGGACCTTGCACTGAGGATGCTGGGGAACCGCTTCGGCACGGAAATCATGCTTTACCGCATCCGGGCCTCTACGGGGAACCTTGACGTGAACGGGACGGTATTCCCCATCGAACATGGATATCTGCAGGAGACGGCACTCAAAGTGCGGAACTATTATGCGTTCAACGGGAAGCGCTTCTCCATGCCGGCGGTGCTGACGCAGGGATTCCGGCAGTATAAAAGCGCGGGCAGCGGTCTCCTCACCATGGCATTTTCCTCCATGTGGCTGACGCGCGGCAAGGGGATCTCTGAGGCTGCGATGCCTCTGGAAAGGCAGACAAGCAGCTTTTTCGGCATGGGCGGAGGCTACGGCTACAACTGGGTCCCGACAAAACACTGGCTCATACACTTCTCGCTAATCGAGAATGTCGGTGTGCCGTGGGAGGACACGAAAATCAAAGGCGTCAAACACAAGGCTCCGCTGACGTATGCAGGATTCCTGACCACCGGCCGGGCGGCGGTATTCTTTTATCCGGGAACCTGGTATTTTGGCCTGTCGGCCATGGGAGAGCACTTCATCTCTCCGGACATCAAGCGGACGGAGAAGACAAGTTCGCTGGATGTACGCGGCCAGTTGAGCATCGGCGTAAGATTTTAGGGAGATTTTGGATTTTCGAAAAAAGTTTTTACCTTTGCAGTCCGATACCGCGGGATAGAGCAGTCGGTAGCTCGTCGGGCTCATAACCCGGAGGTCGGAGGTTCGAGTCCTCCTCCCGCTACAAATAGAGAAAGGTGCTGAAAATCAGCACCTTTCTCTATTTGTAGCTACACTCTCCAACCCCCTGTCGCTGCGCGACATCCCCCTATTCAGGGGGAATGCGCCCTCCACTTCCGTTCCGGGCGGTTCCTCCCGGTCGTCGCATCGCTCCTCCCTCCCGGCACGGCGCTGACGCGCCTTCGCTTCGCTCGAGCCCCACACGGCTTACGCGACCCCCCTTCTGTCGGCCTTTCGGCCTCCGAGTTTTTGTTGTTCAAATAAAATAATCGTACCTTTGATTTTCTAAGTGTCTTACTCCTTTTACGATATTAGTGGAAGTCATAAATCTATTGGACATACACAGCCGCGAGGAACTTTACAGCTGGTACAGGAAGAATCACGACAGGGTTCCCGAATTCTGGCTGCGTGTAAACAGGTCTGCGGCAGACTGCCCTGGCGTCATTCGCTACGAGGATGCCGTGGAAGTTGCGCTTTGCTTCGGCTGGATTGACAGCACCCTGAAACGCATAGACGAAGGCAAGCCAGTCCAGCGCTTCACCCCGCGCCGCAAGGGAAGCCATTGGTGTGAACGGAATCTGGAGCGTTGCCGCCGACTCATCGAAACAGGCGAAATGACGCCTGCCGGCCTGGCTGCACTCTAATGGACACTCCGGGTGATGGAACCCTTTCCTCCGTGCCCCCGGGGGCAAGTCTATGCAAGGGTGCGTTCTTAATAAAGGAAGCCGAACATCCAGATAGGAACAGAATGCCCTGACGCGTATTCCAGGTTGTCTTTTACAAGGTATCCAACTTCTGCTTCTTTAATCTGTGCGCCTTTCTTGCTCCTGCCACCAACTTCGAACGTAATCCCGTCAATCTCAAAATCAGATATCTTCGATGATGTGGGCGTGCAGACCTGTTTGGTCCAGGCAAGGAAGTTAGTTTCCCGCATATTTCCGTCATCAATTCTCCCATCCTCAGAAAGAGAGTAGGCAATGTTACTGTTGCCAAGATAAAGCTTCTCTATCTTGGCCAGCAGGTTGTCGCTGTGGCCAGGCTCCCGTAGGGCGTTGAACAAACCGGATGCCTCCAGATAACCGATGTAATCCGGAACGGAGTTGCGGCTGAGCGCTAGATCCCGGCCAAGAGAGTCGTTACTGGGTTTGAAAGGGACGCTCTTTGCGAGGATGTACATCAGTTTTTTGAGCTTGGCTGCTGCAGCGATAGTCATTCCGGCATATTTGGGGATATCGTCCTCAACAGTTGCGAGAATAGCATTCTGGAGACGGATTTCCGCATCGCCTTCCTGGAAGAACGGATAAAAGCCAATGCGACAATACTCTTTATAATATTTGAGGGGACGGTGTTCTCCGTTAGGGAAATCCACTTTGCCCTGGAGGACTTCTTCCAGTGTGGAGGTTTTAAGGTTCCATCCATTGCGGATATTCAAGAATTCGCGGAAGGATAGGCCGGGCATTTCGTATGGGATGCTGCGGCGGCTAAGGTCGGCCTTATTGCCTTGCCTAAGCGCCAGGAGGCTGCTACCGGAATAAACAACCTGTAGTGTGGGATAATCATCGTAGATGTTCTTTATCTCCGTAGACCAACCTTTATATTTATGGACTTCGTCAATGTACAAACGCTTCCCTCCCTGTGAGAAGAAATTCCCAGCAAGTTCATAGAGTGTGTGACCGGCGAAATACATATTGTCGGCCGATACATATAGCGTTTCTTCCAAATCATCGTATTTCTTAATGTGTTGGAGCATTAGGGTGGATTTCCCAACGCCTTTCTGTCCCATAATGCATATAAGGCGACTTTTCCAGTTGATAGCCTCGTGGAAACTGCGGAAATAGCTCATCGGAGTGAGCGAGAGCTTAATGCGGAAGGTGTTGTAAAGACTCTCCATGTACACAATTTTTCTGCAAATATAATACCTTGCACTGAAAATTGTGCTAGTTTTTCAAAATACTGCACTAAAAATGGTGCATTCATGAGTCGTCTTCCGACAATCCGTGGGGCAAGCGTGGGGCGAAAATAAAAAGAAAATCGCTAAGTGCGTGATTTTACACAACTTAGCGATTTTCCTGGGTGACTCCTACAGTTATCACACCGATTAATAGTTGGGTCTTAGGGGATTCATCATATTGTGCCAGTGGGTCATCGCCTGTTTGAAGGTCTTCCATGAACAGCAAATCTTACCGCCAAAACACCACAAATCTTACCGTCATATTTTAGAAAAGATTGCCGGAGTAATCTAAAAGACGTTAAGGCTTCAGCAGATTGATAGGTGCGACGTAGACGCCGTCCTCTCGCTTGTAAGCGCCGCCAACGGCAGTGAGGACCAGCAGGAATGAAGGCGAATTCTCGTCACTCTTCTCCTCAATCTTCGACTTCAGCGTTTTCAGGGAAGTGGCACCTTCTTCAATCAAATCGTCCCCGCCCAGCTTGATTTCAATTGCACCCCAGCGGCCATCCTCCAGATGCACCACGGCATCGCACTCCAGCCCGGCATTGTCGCGGTAATGGCGCACCTCTCCGCCCAGGGTGCCGGCATAGACGCGGAGGTCCCTGACGGCCAGGTCCTCAAAGAAAAGGCCGAAACTCTCCAGATCCCGCATTAGATCTTCCGGCATGATGTTCAATGCCCGGCAGGCTATGGACGTATCCACGAAGTGCCTGGTGGGCGTTGAACGGATGGATGTCTTGGAACGGATATTCGGATTCCAGGCCGCCATATCTTCAAGAATGTAGAGGTCGTTCAGCGCCTCAAGATATTCGTCAAATGTCTTAGGGTCCATTGTTCGCTCATTGCTCTGGCGAACGTCTGCTATGATGGTCGACAGTGCGGCTTCCGTGGAAATATGGCGGGCGTAACTCCGTACAATCATCCGTAGCACCTCCGGCTTCTTGTTCCGGAAACGTTCATTCTCCGAATCGTCGAACACAAAGAGCCCGTTCCAATAGTTCTTCGTAATCTCGATTGCGATGTCCTTTGGAGCAAGCACGGCTATCGGCCAGCCGCCGCGGCATGTAAGATGAGCTACATCCTCCAGCTGGAATTCCTGATTCAAGTCCCAGGGGAAAGAAGCCCCACCATCGAACAAATCCTTCAGGGAAACAGTTCCCTTGGACTCTTTCGACTCCCACAGACTCATCGGACGCATCTTCACCGGAGCAATTCTGCCGGCACCGCTGTGATGCACCTCCGTCTTGTCGGCAGGTGTGGAACTGCCCGTAAGGATGTACTTGCCGAACTCATACTTCACGTCAAGGTCATCCTTCACCTGGTTCCAGATGTCCGGGACCTTCTGCCACTCGTCGATAAGGCGGGGATTCTCACCTGGAAGGACTGCCTTCGGGTTTATCCGTGCCATCGCAATGGCTTGCTTCGTGTTCAATTTGATAAAACTCTTCTGATAAAGCATGCAAGTAGTCGTCTTGCCGCAGAACTTCGGTCCTGCAACCACGATAGCCCCCGATGTCCTCAGTTTCAGTTCAATCTCCTTTTCGATAAGTCTGCTGTAGTACATAGCTCAATCTTGTTAAATGCTATGCAAAGATAGAAATTCCCAAGATTTTCAACAAATAATTCCTAAGATTTTCAATCATACGCAAATCTAACCATAGAAAATGTGATTTTAGCCCAATCATTTCTGCCGAAAATGCGATAAGGGCCGTTGGCAGTTAAAGTTCGTGGTGCGTTGGTGGTGCAACCCTCTTAAAGCAGAAACGCAACTGCTTGAAATTCAAACAATTGCGTTCATAAAGTGGTGACTCCTACAGGACTCAAACCTGTAACCTTTTGATCCGTAGTCAAATGCTCTATTCAATTGAGCTAAGGAGCCATGCAGCCGGACGGGCCGGCATTTTCACTGATTACTCAGCAGTTTCCTCTTTAATGTTGCGCTTGGCTTCCTTGATGCGGGCCTTCTTTCCGGTCAGGTTGCGGAGGTAGAAGATGCGTGCACGGCGGACCTTGCCAACCTTGTTGAGTTCAATGGAATCAATGAAAGGGGACTCGTAAGGGAAAATCCTTTCGACACCGACACCACCGGAAACCTTGCGGATGGTGAATGTCTTGGTGAACGGGGTAGCTCCGCTGATCTGGATAACTACGCCACGGAATTTCTGGAGACGGTCCTTTTCGCCTTCCTTGATCCTGTAGGTCACGGTGATTGTATCGCCGGCCTTGAACTTGGGATAACTTGCAGTTTTGTTCTGGGAGAACGAGTTCTCAACCAATTTAATCAAATCCATAATTCTGAATAAGTTACACGTGCAGCATCGCCAAAAACACTATACAAAACTGCGAGAGGCTGCCGTTTCGGACTGCAAAGATAGTAATAATTTTTGCAATCCCAACTTTTTAGCAAAAAAAATCAGCCGAGATGCTTCTTCATCAGAAGGACGTTACAGCCGTTCTCATAACTGTAGCTGACCTCGTCCATCATCTGCTTGCAAAGGAAAATTCCCAGTCCGCCGATTTTCCGGTCTTCTGCGGATGCCGTAATGTCCGGATCCTCCTTCTCCAGCGGATTGAACGGAACGCCGGCGTCTTTGATAATGATGGTAAGTGTCAGGCCTGACGCATCCAGTTCAGTGCCCGCCTCCAGCCAGCCCATCCCGCCTTCATAGGCATAATCGACCACATTTTCCACGGCCTCCTCGACAGAGAGGTGAATCTTGAAGAGTACCCCTTCATCGGAGGGCATATCCGGGGAAGCCATGATGAAATTGATAATTTCAGCACTCTTGTCAACGATGGGATTGAATCTCTTTAGCATGCTTTATAATTATGGTCGCCGCAAAGTTAATCAATCTTCAGCGACATTGCAACGATATAAGCGGTAGTCCACGCGGCTTGAAGATTAAATCCGCCTGTAATAGCATCTATATCAAGCACTTCACCCGCAAAATAAAGGCCGGAAAAACGTCGTGATTCCAGCGTGCGCGCCGAAATTTCGGCCAGCGACACGCCTCCGCAGGTCACGAATTCCTCGCGATGAGGATATTTTCCCGCCATAGCGCAGGGAAAATCCGTCAGCATCCTGCACAAGCGGTTCAGAGCCGATGTCCCCATTTCCTTCCAGCGCATTTGCACGCCGATTCCGGCATACCCCAGCAACGCATCCCAGAGCCTGTGCGGAACAGCTTCGATCCGGGCATTGGAGCAGGTTCTCTCAGGCTGCGCCTGCCGCAATGCTTCCAGCATCGCACGGCAATCCTGCTGCGAACAGCCAATCCAGTTGACGGAGAGCCGGGCGCGATAGCCGCAGTCCGACAGCCAGCGCGCAGCATACGACGATAGTTTGAGGGCCGCGGGACCGCTGAACCCCCAATGCGTCAGCAAAAGGATACCGGATGCGTCGAAGCGGGTGCCGGGCAGCGACAGTCTCGTCTCCCCCACCACGGTCCCGGACAGGGCGCGCAACGACTTCTCTTCGACATTGAAAGTAAAAAGCGAGGGCACCGGCGGAACAATTTCAAGCCCGAGCGGCTCCAAAAATGAAAGGAATCCGCGACGGACGCTGCCGCCGGCAGTGACCACAACCCTGTCCGCATCAATACTGAAGTTATCGCCGGAAAGACGGAAACTGCCGTCGGGAAGCGTTTCGAGCCGCCGCACGGCGCTCCGGCAGCGGAGCTCCACGCCACAGCGCTGCATCGCCCGGGAAAGCGTACGGACAATCTGTCCCGCATCCTGCGACACCGGGAAGTAGCAGCCGTCGTCCTGAAGGGTAAAACGTACGCCCTCTGCTTCGAACCAGGCAAGGGTCTTGTCGGGGCCGAATTCAGCGAGCAGGCGACGCATCAGCGACGCACCCCGCGGATAGGCCTCAGCCGTAGAAGCCAGGTATTCAAAGGAATTGGTGATATTGCACCTGCCCCCGCCGGTAAGCGACAGTTTTACCATCGGGGTACGTCCGGACTCAAGCACCAGGACACTGGCTTCCGGATGCCTTCGTTTTATTTCCACCGCGCAAAAACAACCCGCGGCACCTGCACCTACAATGACGACATGCACTCTTGACCGGCTCCAAAAATTTTCCAAATGTAGGAATTATTTGCGTATCTTTGCATTTACAAAAACGGCCGGAGCATGAAACATTTTCTTTTTCCCGCAACCCTGCTGATACTGGCGATTTCCTGCAACCGGAAACCGGCATGCCTTGAAAGCATAACCCTGGCAAACGTCACGGACAGCCTTGAAGTGGTTCCCGAAGCGTTACAGGCGGAGGACGGCGTGTGCGCCACCGCATACATCAGCCTGGAAATCCCCCGGGGCGGGCTCAGGCGCAAGGCGATACGGAACATTCGCGAGAGCATTGTCACAGAAGCGCTCGGGGAGGAATACGCCGGCATGAAATGCGCCGAAGCCACAGCGGCATACCTGTCGGCCTATGCAGACAATTACTTGCGGGACGCAAGGGAAATATCGGAAAATAGCGGGAACGACAACCTCCTTCATACCATGAACTACTACAGGAGCATCTGCGGGGAGGTCATTTCGCTCAACCGGGGCATACTTGCATACCGCATTTCCACTGAAGACTACGCGGGCGGGGCCCACGGCACATACGGCGACACATGGCTGAATTTCAAGGCATCCGACGGAACGCTGCTCCTGCCTGAAGAGCTTTTCACCGAAAGCGGGCGCGAAACCCTGGATTACCTGCTGAAAAACGAGCTGCAGGCCGCCGGACACACTTTCTGGAATTACGGCAGCGACTCATCCGCATGGTTGGACGGGAACTTCTGCATGGAGACGGACAGCATAAAATTCTTCTATAATCCATACGAAGTGGATTGCTATGCGGCTGGGATAATAACCGTAGCGATGCCGCTTGAAACGATAGCGCCGCTGGTGGATGAAAAAAAGTTGAAATTAAATTTGGAGAATTCGGACTAATAGCATACCTTTGCAGTCCCTAAAAGCAACGGAAGACTCGTTAGCTCAGTTGGTAGAGCATCACACTTTTAATGTGGGGGTCTCGGGTTCGAGCCCCGAACGGGTCACCAGGAAGACGAAAAAGAGTCTGCACCCCTAGCTCAGCTGGTAGAGCAACTGACTCTTAATCAGTGGGTCTAGGGTTCGAATCCCTAGGGGTGCACTTCGGGAAGCCTCCGCATCGCGGGGGCTTTTTTTATTATCGTGTATGAAGGATGTCGGGAACGACCAGTTCCGCATCGGCCAGGCGTGAAACAGCCTCGCGGTGGGTAACGCAGATCAGCGTCTTGCGGCCCTTGCAATGCAGGGCGAGACGGTCCAGGAGCAGGGATTCGGTAGCCGCATCAAGCGCCGATGTGGCCTCGTCCAGAATCAGGATGCCCCCTGGACGCAATAAAGCGCGGGCGATGGCTATGCGCTGGGCCTGCCCCTCGCTCAATCCGCCGCCAATTTCGGCACAGCGGGTATCCAGGCCTTCGGGCAGGGTAAAGACGAAATCCGCAGCTGCAACATGCAGGACCTCTTTCAGGCGCGATTCATCGGCCTTGGGATCCGCAAGCAGGAGATTGGCGCGAATGGACCCGCTCATGAGGCTGTTACCCTGGGGTACATACATAAAATTGCAGCGGGTGTCGGGGCAGACCGGAGATTCCGGCGTATCGTCTCCTTCGGAAGGATAGATACGCGCAGTTCCGGAAGTGGGTTCGAGCAAGCCCAGCAGAATACGGGTAAGCGTACTCTTCCCCGCCCCTGTAGGTCCGGTTATAACCGTTACGGACCCGGGAGCAAAATCGAAGTCCAGGCCGGATATGACCGGACTGGCCGCATCCGGATATCTGTATTCCAGGGCATTCAGGCGGATGCCGGGGGCTCCGGAAAAGTGTATCGGAGCTTCGACCTTCTCCTGCTCGATTTCCTCCAGTTCCATCAATCTCTCCTCGGAGGAAAGCGCCTTGATAAAAGAAGGCACGTAATGGGCGATGTCCGCTACCGGACGCTGCACGCGGCTGACAAGCTGGAGGAAAGCCACCATCATACCGTAAGTCACGGCGCCCGACCTGAGCCCGAACGCTCCCCAGAAGAATGCAGTAGCATATCCGGCGGCAAAACCGGCGCTTATAAAGAGCCTGGAAACGGCCCCATAGCCGAGCCTGCTCACCGTCCTGCCCTTGACATAAGCCTGCAAGGCGGCAAGCCTGGCGAGTACGGCCTTTGTACCGGAAAGCGTTCGTATCAGTATCCTGTGCTGAAGGTTCTCCTGCATAAAACCCTGGACGGCGCTGTCTCCGGCGCGTATCTGGCCCGTAATCCGCCGCATTTTACGGAAGAACAGGCGGCTTCCCAACACGGCGGCCGGCATAATCAGCAACAGTATCCATGCAAGCGAAGGTGAAAGCACGAACAGGAACACCGATGCGGCAACCAGCTGCACAAAGGTAACAATGGACTCCGGCAATGTCGAGCACAGGAAGTCCACGCAGACGCGTATATCCTCCTCAAGGCGGTTTACCGCATCTCCGCTGTGCATTTTCTCCCTCCCCTGCCACACTGCGCCCATCACGCGGGAAAAGAGGGCCTGCCTGAAACGGTTCTGGGTATCTACGGTAATATATCCGTTCCACCAGCGTTCAAGCGTCCGGATAATTATTTCGAAGAGCATTATCCCCACCATCAGCGCGACGGCCCCGGAGAAGGAGGCATCGACACTGCCGGTAGCGATATCGATAACGCGCTTCGATATCCATACGAACGCAAGGGACGCAGCCACGTTGACAAGACCGATGAAGACGCTCAGCGCCAGCTTCGGCCCTATCAGACGCATTTTGCGCCTCAGGGAACGCAGACAGGAACGGAAATCCTTCATGGGATCAGGCCTCTACGATGCCCGCCTCAACCCATTTTTCCGCAATTGCGAAGGAATCCTTCAGAGCTGTCTCCCTGTCAATCTCATAGCGGTCCACCAGGAGCTGCGCAAGATCCTCCACAGTAAAATCCTTGCCCTCGACTTCACGCCACAGATAGGCGGCGCTCTCGTTAAGGGAAATCATCTTATTGAAATTCACCTGCTTGATGCTTTCTCCCGTAACGATAAACTCTGCGCCGAGGGGCCTTAGACGGAATCCATTTACTGTTTTCATATAGCACTTTATTGATTAATCATTCTCGGAATACCCAGCATGCGCCGATACAGGGCCAGGAAAACACGCCTGACGAACACCGGAAGCGAATTCCAGCGCCGTGCGCGCCGCACTGACCGCGGGGACTCGGCATCGATGACCTTGCCCGAAGGCCGGATTATATGCACGGCTACACCCCCTATTGCGGACTTGCGGCAACGCTCCGTCCCACGCAGGTTACCGTCGCCCTTGAGTATCACTTTTTCCCCGTCGATGGACACAATGCGGTGCAGCACATACCGTCCCGGAGCCACCTGCGCAAGGGCAATGTCGCCGGCCCTGGGTTCATCGCGGTGTACCAGCATGACGCTGTCCCTGTTGGTATGGATAAAGGGCATCATGCTCGCCCCCTTGGTTGAGATTATCACCTCCTTGCCCTCATCCAGCAGGCGCACCACCTCGCCCAGGAGCTCGTCGTTCGGCAATATGATTTTGTTCCCGGTATCCATAAATCACAGGACGGCTTTGGAACAGACAAGGGCAGCTTCGTCGTCCGGACGGCAGTCCAGCACGTAGCATGGGCAATTAAGCGCTATCTTTTCCATGGTAGCGTGCAGTCCGTCCACCATATCGCTGTCCGTCTTGAGGCCGGACGACGAAGAATACAGCAGCACATAGGACTCAAAGACCGAAAGGCGGGTGATTTTGTTTTCCGGGCAGCGCCTGATCTGCACGAACGCTCCGGCATCCGCGACCAGATTACGGTAGCACGGCGTCTTCCCGCTCCATGGGGATCCGTAAACCTTGACACTTCCGTCATCCCAGACGCGCACTACGGGATTATCGTCGTTGAGGAGCTCGCTTCCGGGGACATTCTTCAGCCACAACTGACTGTGGGTGCTTTTTCCGGTTCCGCTCTTCGCAAGGAACAGGAAGGCGCGGCCCTCATTCATAATCACCGAAGCATGCATCTCCAGGGTACCGAGCCCGGCCGCACGGAACGCGTAAAGCAGCATGAGGGAATTATTGATACCGAAGAGCTGTGCACGGGGCTTCCTGGAACGAACGTATAGTTTTCCCTCGGAAAAATCCTTATCCGTTACCATTATGGCTACGGTCTTTATCCTGGCGTCAGGCGACATCTCGAACACCCAGCCCGTGGCAGAGCGGAACAGCCTTATGACAGTCTGGCCGTCTTCCGTGGGAGCATCGAATACCTTTTCAAGCCCTGCGGTATCCGGGGTGCCGTCCGAAATCCCGAGGGAAAACAGGGGCGCGCCGCACAAGGGGACCTCAAAGGGAGAATAAGCGTCCAGAGCATCCCAGTAGGGAAAATCGTCCGGAAGGCTAAGATTGAATATGTGTTCCGCTACTTTATAGGACTTTGTCATTCCAAGTTTTTTTGAGAGGACAAATATAATCATAAATTTTCGTTATCTTTGTAACTCTGAACAAAAGACCGATGAAACTCTACTACAACACGGAAAAAGAACCCATAAAGATGCCTGAATACGGGCGTTACATACTGGAAATGGCGGAAGGCCTGCAAAAGATCGAGGACAGGGATAAGAGGAGCGCCCAGGCTGCCGCCCTTATCCGCGCCATGGAGATACTCGGCGGCCAGAACCATGTCCAGGACAGGGAGAACTACGAGCATAAGCTCTGGGACCATCTTTACCTGATGGCGGGCCCCGGGCTTGACATAGACGCTCCCTGGCCCGCCCCGGAAGAGGCGCAGTTCACCACCCGTCCCGTTCCCCTTCCGATGAAGGACCAGCGCATCCGCGCTGCGCACTACGGCAGGAATATCGAAAAGATCATAGACCTGCTCTGCGAAGAGCCGGAGAGCGAGACAAAAAACAGCCTGTACCGCGCCCTGGCCGTCTATATGCGGCAGCAATATCTTATCTGGAACAAAGACAACGTAGCGGACGAAACGATTTTCAAGGACATTGAAAAGCTCTCCGGCGGGCGGCTAAAGACCCCCGAGGGGATGCAGCTTGAAAAAATTTCTTCGGATGCCAATTTCTCGCGTCCGAATATAGGCATGAACGCGGGCTTCCGCAAGAAAAACAAGGGCAGGAAGAAATGAGATTCTTTTGGGACAACTGGGACGATGAACGCAGGGAGGCCGCCCGTAAGATAGCGGGCCTCATCCTGGGCGTGACGGCCGTATTCCTGTTCATCGCTTTCTTATCTTACCTGTTCAGCTGGAAAGCGGACATGAGCCTGCTGGGAGACAGCGAAAACATGTCCAAAGGCACCCAGGTCCACAATGCAGCCGGCAAGTTCGGATGGTGGGCCGCATGGTTCTTCGTCGGGAAATGCTTCGGCCCCGGAGCATTCATACTTCTGGTAATCCCGGTGTCGCTGTTCTGCCGGCTCACGCTCGAAAGATGGTCCCCTTCCCTGTTGAAGACCTGTCTGGTGGCGATAGCCGGAAGCTTTGTCGCAAGCCTGCTGCTGGCATATATAGGACGCGTAGCCGAAATTCCCACGGCACTGGGCTACGGCCTGGGCGGGGCCTGCGGGGCAAGCGTTATATCGGCATTCATCAACCTGACAGGGGTATGGATCTCAGGCGCAATAGTCGCCATCCTGATTGCCTGCGTACTGTTCTGCTGCAGCAGTTCCTTCAACCGATGGTTAAGCAACATAGGCAAGCATCGCGGCAGAGGGGAAGCGGCAATACTGCGCGAGGAAAAGAAAGCCGCCCGCGAAGAAAGGAAAGCCCGCAGGAAAGCCGAGAAGGCAGCCAGACGGGAGCAGAAATCCGAAGCTGAACCCGAACCCGAGCCCGAACCTATACCGGAACCGGAGCCCGAACCCGAACCCGAACCCGAGCCGGTGGCCGAGGTTGGCGAAATTGCGGAGGGCAGCTTTGAAGCCATACGCAGCGACGACCTGGAAAAAGAGGTCAGGGAGCCCCTGAAACCCATAGACAACCGCCTGGACCCTCCAGACGGACTTCCAAAGTACAAATTCCCGGGACTGGACCTGCTCGAGAACTACAGCGGCGCCAACCGTGAAGTGTCCGACGAGGAGCTGAACCGAAACAACAACCGCATACGCACCGCGCTCGCCAACTACAAAATCCAGATAGCGGACGTGAAGGCCGTGGTAGGGCCTACGGTTACGCTCTACAAGGTTTACCCCGCTCCGGGCGTGCGTATAGCCGATATCAAGCGCCTCCAGGAAGACATCGCCATGTCCATGAACGCCAAGGGCGTGCGCGTTATAGCCCTGCCCGATTCGGTGGGTATCGAGGTGGCCAACGACCATGCCGCCACAGTGGCCCTTAAGTCCATGTTCAACGACGACGCCTTCCGCAAGACCAAGGCGGAGCTGCCGGTCGCCATAGGCTACACCATTACTCAGAAGGTAAAGGTGTTCGACCTTGCCGACGCTCCCCACCTGCTGATAGCCGGTGCGACCAAGCAGGGCAAATCCGTTGGCCTCAACGTACTTGTGGCGTCCCTGCTTTACAGCAAGCACCCGTCGGAACTCAAGTTCGTGTTCATAGACCCGAAGATGGTGGAATTCTCCGCATACGGCGACCTTCTCCACCACTACCTCGCGGTAATGCCCGAAAATTCCGAGGCGGACGAGATCAGCAAGGCGATAGTAAAGAACCCGAAGGACGCCGACCGTGTCCTGCGCGCGCTATGCGTGGAGATGGATGAGCGCTATAACCTGCTCAGCATGGCCGGCGTGAACAAAATCACGCTGTACAACGAGAAATACAAGGCCCACCACCTGCGGCCGGACGAGGGACACCGTTTCCTCCCCTACCTCGTTGTTATCGTGGACGAGTTCGCGGACCTTACGATGTCCGCCGGCGGCTCCCAGGATGCTAGGCAGAATGCCAGAAGCATCATCAACTCCATCATCCGCCTGGCCCAGAAGGGACGCGCTGCAGGACTCCACGTGATACTCGCGACACAACGTCCGTCGGTGGACGTGATTTCCGGACAGATCAAGGCGAACTTCCCCCTGCGCATCGCATTCCGCGTGGCTTCCCGCATAGACTCCCAGACGATCCTGGACGCCCCCGGAGCAGAGAAACTCATCGGCCGCGGCGACATGCTGCTTTCCGCAGGCATAGACAACGAGCGCCTGCAATGCGCCTTCATCAGCGGCGAGGAAACCGAAAAGATTACTTCGTTCATAGGCAGCCAGACCGGCTACGGCAGATGTTACAACACACCTTATTACCTGCCGGAAGTCAATGACGGTACCGGCGATGCGGGCGGGGTATCCATCGACATGCGAGACCTGGACGAGCGTTTCGAGGAAGCTGCTAAGATGGTAGTCACCACGCAAAGGGGCTCCACCTCCGACCTTCAGCGCAAGCTTGGCATGGGTTATGCGAAAGCGGGACGTGTGATGGACCAGCTCGAAGCCGCGGGAATCGTGGGACCGCAGGAAGGCTCCAAGCCCAGGCAGGTGCTGGTCCCGGACCTCGACTCATTGCAAAGTGTACTCGATGCATATAAACATTAGACATATCCGATTTGCAGCTGCCCTGGCCTGCGCTTTTGCCCTGTCCATCAGCGCTAATGCACAGGACAATGCCGCCGGCAGGCTAAAGGCGATGCTCGAAAGCGGCCGCATTAGCGCCGCATACAAATACGACATTGACGGAAAAATCCCGGTCAACGGCAGCGGAACTGCGATACTGGAGGGCAACTGCTTCCGGATCAGCGGCGGCGGACTGGATATTTACTGCGACGGCAGCAATATCTACACCGTCGATTCCCGGGCAAAGGAGGTATATGTAGAAAAAGCCGAAAACAGCGGCGGATGGCTCCGGGACCCTGAGGAGATGCTTTCCCAGATAAAAAACCTGAAATACGGTTCCGACAGCATTTCTGGCAGCATCACGACGCCGGGAACAGAGGGTACGCTGAATTTCACGCTCTCTGGGATAAAGACCCTGAGCCCCTCCGGGAAAAAGGACGAATTCAGCTTCGACCTTTCCGCAGCCGGCCCCGACTGGGTGATTACCGATCTGCGCTGAGAGAGGCGCTTACCGCCTGCCACAGCACCACGCCCACCGATACGGATACATTCAGCGAATGTTTGGTGCCGAACTGTGGAATCTCCACGCAGAAATCGCATTCGTCAACCACCTCCTGTGACACGCCGTCCACCTCGTTCCCGAACACGAAAGCATAGCGCCGCCCCTTCTGAGGGACGAATTTTTCAAGGCTGACCGCCCCGCAGGTCTGCTCTACCCCCACTACTGTATAACCCTCTTCCCGAAGGCGGCGCACCGCAGCAAGGCTGTCAGCGGATTTTTCCCAGGGCACGCTTTCCTCGGCTCCAAGCGCTGACTTGTGAATGGCCGCAGACGGAGGGCAGTCGCATATTCCGCAGAGCCAGACCTTGTCCGCCTTGAAGGCATCGGCCGTACGGAAGGCGGCGCCGACATTATGCGAACTGCGCACGTTATCGAGCACCAGCACTATCCCCGACTCCGGAGCCAATCTGTATTCTTCGGGCTTCAGGCGCCCGAGTTCCGCGTTCAAAAGCTTCCTGTCCTTCATTTCAAGTCCAATTTTTGCAGCCAGGCGCAAAGCAGGGAGGAACGCCGCCTCATCAGCGGATAATCCAGGGACGAGGGCTGGTCGCCCACCCTGTTCGTATTATTGGTAATCCCCGAAGTAAACATCACGCAGGGTACCCCTTCGTCCATAAAGGGCTTGTGGTCTCCGCTGGCACGGTAAAACATATCTGTAAAGGCGCGGCTGCCGTAATAATCGTAATAAAGGGTGATTCCGGCACGGGCGGCCGCGGCCTCAAGCCCCCTGCTCCAGCGCTCGCCTCCAAGGGCGATAAGGTAATCCGGCACGGCACGCTTGACCGGAGCGAGAGAGCTGCCTACGGTATCCAGATTCAGCATCAACGCGGGCTTCAGCTGCATGGAAGCCGCAAAGGCCGAAGCTCCCGCACAGGCGGAATAATGTCCGTCGAAGGCAACGAACACCAGCGTTTCCTGCAAGGCCGGACCCGAAGCAAGTTCCTCCGCAATCGCGAGCATCATCGCCACTCCGGAGGCATTGGAGTCCGCACCGGGGTAAAGGCGGCCCCCGAGAATACCGAGACCGTCATAATACGCGCCGATTACCACCGTCTTCGCACTCCTGCCTTTCAGTACGCCGACGACGTTCCTGCCGCAGATTCCCCTGTCGTCGCGAAAGCACTGGAAACGCCCCTCCTCCGGCGCCGGGACCCCCGCTTCGGCAAAGCGGCGGGCAATCATCATCGACGCAAGGACGGTGTTCCCGGAGCTGAAGCTCCTGCCGGCGAAGCTCTCCGAACAGAGCATTTCGACATCCTCGCGAAGGGAACTTTCGTCGACGCGGGCGGAAAGCGTCCGGACCGGCGCTGCCAGAAGCAAAAAAGCGAAGAGAAATTTTAAGGTCTGCTGCAATTCGGGCACGGATTTTATTATCTTTGCAAAAGTAGTGAAAAAAGCGCTTTTGGCAATATCGTTCTTCCTTTTCACCGGGACTCTATGTCTTTCCCAGTGGGACAAGGATGTTTTTTCATGGAGGGGACGAAATGCCCTTTCCGAAGGCAAGTACGCCAAAGCCATAGAGAATTTCAATATTCTCACCCGCCTGGATTCCACCGATTACTGGAGCTTTTTCTGGAGGGGCATAGCAAAATACAATCTGGGTGACATACGCGGGGCGCAAAGGGATTTCAGCAGTTCCGTCCGCATCAACCCCGTATTCACCAACGGCTATCACTACAGGGCCATAACCTTCAGCCGCACAGGGGATTACGATACAGCTCTCGCCGACCTTGAGACGGCCATATCCCTGCGCCCGGGCTTCAGCGGGCTGTATTACAGCCGGGGGGTCACCTACTTCCTGGCACGCCGCTTCGACGATGCCGTAAAGGACTTCGACCGCTATATACGCAAGGAACCGCAGGATGCGAGCGCTTACCTCAACCGCGGAGCCTGCCGCCTTTTCCTCGGCGACACTCTCAAGGCTATTACCGATTACAACAAGGCCGTGGCGCTTGACCGCTTTGAACCGGAATCCTATATCCGAAGGGGCTCGCTGCATGCGATGCGCGGGGATGCCGCGGCGGCGATGGAGGATATGAACAAGGCCATAGACCTTGACAGCACAAGTACGCTGGCCCGCTTCAACCGAGCAATCCTGTTCTACGAAAAGAAGGATTACGCTGCGGCGATGGCAGATTTCGACGCCATACTGAAGCAGGAACCGGGGAATGCCCTGACACTTTACAACCGCAGTCTCATCTATGCCCAGGTGGGCGAGATAGACAAAGCCCTGGAAGACATGGACAGGGTGATTGCCATCAACCCGGGAAATGTGCTGGCCCATTTCAACCGCGCCGCCTTTTATGTGGAGCAGGGGCGCTATGCGGCGGCTCTCGAAGACTATGACAGCGCTATCGACCTGTATCCCGATTTCGCCAAGGCATACATGAACCGCTCGTACGTCAACAATAAACTGGGCCGCAAAAAAGAATCCAGGGCGGACTACGAGACGGCCCAGCGCAAGGTACGGGAATACCGGGAAAAGGGAGGAAGCGCCGCCCTTGCGGACACCAGCGCCAAACTTAACAGCCTGCTGGCGCTCGATGCTGAATTCGCACGAAAGGATTTCAACGACGAAATGCTGCAGCACCGCGTGGTGGACATAAACCTCAAACCGCTCTACCGCATACGCCCCGGGGCTGCCGAGAGCGATGTGACCCTGCTCAGCGGAAGGTATGAGAATCTCCTGCTGGAACGCTTCCTCGCCGAGGGGACGACGCCGCTTGGCATAGGAGGGGAAGATATCCCGTCAGCTGAATTCAGGCATGGCAAGGAGGGCGACGCCGCCCGGACCGCATTCGTCGCCGGACTGGAGGATATACGCCAGAAGCAGTTCAACAGGGCGCTGGAGCATTTCAACAAGGCGGTTTCGCTGGCAGACGGCGAATCGGCAAAGAACCAATACTCAAAATGGTACAAGGCGCTGTACCTTATGAACAGGGCCGTACTCAAGGCGGAGATGATAGACTTCATCGCCTCGATTGAAAAGAACGTACAGACACTGTCGATGGACGACCAGGGGAACACCAGAGCCCGCCTGAGCGACAGCCGGATACACAATTATGATTACTCCGACGCGACTGCGGACCTGCAGGAAGCCATAAGCATACTGCCCGATCTTCCATACCTCTACTTTGACCTCGGAAACCTGCAATGCCTGTCATCCAACCTGGTGGAAGCCGTCGCCAGCTACGGAAAGGCCGTGGAGCTCTATCCCGGAATGGGCGATGCATATTACAACCGCGGCCTGGTGCTGGTGTTCCTGAAAGACCGTGAGAAGGGCTGCATAGACCTGTCGAGGGCAGGTGAACTCGGCGTGGCGGAAGCTTACCGCGTGATTCTGAAATATTGCAGGGATGAGTAAGATTAGGTTCCAGTCATTTTCCAGCGGCAGTTGCGGCAACTGCTACTTCATAGGAATAGAGGAAGAAGGCCGGATCGAAGCCGCCCTGCTGCTTGATGCCGGCGTGGGCCCCAGAAGCCTGAAAAAGCATCTGGCGGTCTCCGGCCTGAAGCCCGAAGACATTGACGGAATCCTGATTACCCACGACCACATGGACCACGTGCGGTCCCTCGGCACCCTCTGCAAATACCTCAAAAAACCGGTCTGGACTACGGAGACTCTGCACAAGGTGCTTTCAAACAGCCATTTCTACAGGGAGTGGTTCCCCTCATGCGGCAAAATCCTGGACGATGGATGGAATTCCCTCTGCGGCGGGAGGATTATGGTGAAGTGGTTCGAGCTGCCGCACGACGCCAGCCAGACCGTGGGCTATGCGATGATACTTGACGGATTCCGATTCGTACTAATGACCGACCTCGGACGTTTTACCCCGCAGGCAAAGGCTTTCTGCAGCCAGGCGGACAGCGTAGTGATAGAATCCAACTACGACAGGGAAATGCTCATCCACGGTCCCTATCCGGAAGACCTTAAAAGGCGCATATCGGAGGGACACGGGCATCTTTCCAACGATGAATGCGCCGAAGCGATACGCAGCTTCGACCACGACGGACTGCGGAGCGTCTTCCTCTGCCACCTGAGCGACCACAACAACACTCCGCAATTGGCGTTCGAGGCATCCAGGCCTTCGCTGCCTCCGGAAAAACGGCTTGTGCCACTCCCCCGCCAGGTTCCGTCCCCAATGTTTGAATTATGACAGAAAAGGATTTGAAATTTATGCAGGAAGCGCTGAAAGAAGCGCAGGCGGCCGCCGCCGAGGAGGAAATTCCCATCGGCGCGGTGGTAGTATGCAAAGGGCGGATAATCGCAAAAGGGCATAACATGACCGAAAGGCTGCACGACGCCACCGCCCATGCCGAAATGATAGCTATTACCGCAGCCACGGAGGCAATTGGCGGGAAATACCTTGAAGACTGCACGCTCTATGTGACAGTGGAGCCCTGTCCGATGTGCGCCGCGGCAATGAACTGGAGCCAGCTGGGGCGCCTGGTCTACGGAGCGCCGGACCCGAAACGCGGCTACTCGCTCTTCTCACCTTCACTACTCCATCCCAAGACGGAAGTCGAATGCGGAATACTGGAAGAAGAATGTTCGGCCATAGTCAGCGGATTTTTCCGTTCCAGGCGCTGATTCCACACATTTTTTGCTTATATTTACTGATATGAAAAAGATACTTGCATTTACCGTCTCCCTTATTTGCCTGCCCGCGCTTGCCGGCAGCCGTAACATCGTTATTACCAGTATGGGAGCCCGGGAAGGGGCGGGAAGGGATAATGCCCCCGCCATCCAGAAAGCCATTGACAAAGTGAACCTTGCGGGCGGAGGAACCGTAACTGTCCCGGCCGGGGATTTCCTGACGGGTCCGATAGAGCTGAAGTCGGGCGTGGAACTGCATCTGGAAATGGGCGCGCGCCTGCTTGGTGTCCCCGACCGGGCAGCCTACGGTAAGGCCCACATGGTAGTAAACGGGGAGCGTTCCCCGTTCTCGTCCCTAATTTACGCGCAGGGGCAGCAGAATATAGCCATTACGGGGCTTGGGACCATCGACGGGCAGGGAGGACATCCGGCATTCGCCACAAAAGAGGATCCGGGCGAAAGGCCCATGATCATATTGTTCCGCGAGTGCAAGAACGTGGTGGTGCAGGACGTCCGTCTTGAGAATTCCGCCCACTGGGTGGAGTACTACACCGCCTGCGAGGGCGTCAGGGTCAGCGGAATCAAGGTCCGTTCCCACTGCAACTACAACAATGACGGGATTGACATAGAATCCAGCGATGTCGTTGTGAGCAATTGTATCTTTGATTGCGAGGACGACGCCATCTGCCTCAAGGGCCTTGCGATGTGCGAGAATATCAGCGTCAGCAACTGCATCGCCGCCTCCAACTGCAACGCAATCAAGCTGGGGACGGCATCGATCTATGGCTACCGCAACGTCAGCATAAGCAACATCACGGTCCGCGCCGCCAGTGAGGACAATTTCCGCCACTGGTCCACCAAGGTCAAGGGGATTACCGCTCCTGTCACGGTCATTTCCGGCATTGCCCTTGAGGTTGTGGACGGTGGAATCATGGAAAACGTCAGCATCAGCAACATATCCATGAGGGATGTCCAGACGCCCATCTTCATACGCCTGGCTCGCCGGTCGAAAAATTCCAGATTCCCCGGCGGAAGCTGCTTGAAAGGCATAACCATCAGCGGGGTAACGGCCGTATGCGAGAGCCTGATGTCTTCATCCATCACCGGAGTACCGGGACTGCGTCCCCAGAATATCTACCTTTCCGACATCGATATTACCGCCCCGGGTGGCGGCACGGCGGAAATGGTGGACATCCCGGTACCCGAGGCTGAGGACACCTATCCTGAGAACCGCAAACTGGGGACCAGCCTGCCCGCCTCCGGCCTTTATATCAGGCACGCCGACAACGTACATCTCTCCAATGTCCGTTTCCATTTCCGCGAAGCCGACGCCCGGCCTCTGATAGTGACCGACGACTGCACCAACGTGACTGAACGATGAGGAAGGCTGTCCTCGGGGTATTCCTTGCGCTGGCGCTGGCCGTTTCCTGCCGCGAAAGGCCCTCTGCCGGGGAGTTGCAGGATGTCTTCTCCCTGCTGGACCTGGACAGGCCCGGGCTTGAACAGGTAAAGGCGGCTTGTTCAGATGCAAAATGGGACAGGGCCGCACGGGCCCTGCTGGATTACTACCGCTCAAGGCATGACATATACATCCCGGGGCTGGATTCACGGGAAGCGTCGGAAAAGGACATGCTCTGGGCCGACGATGCCCTTAAGCATACTTTCCACGTACTGGAAGACCCCGTATGGAATTACGGGCGTGACATAGACTGGGAATACTGGCCGGTAAAGAACATCGAGATGCGGGTGCAGCTGCACCGCCAGGGCTGGTGGACATCGCTCGGAAAGGCATACTGCAGCACAGGAAAAGAAAAATATGCCCGGGAGTATGTGTATGAATTCCGCGACTGGGTAAGGAAAAATCCCTACAAACCCTTTGGCATCAACCAAGACGGAACGGTGAGCAGCGGAGCGCTCGACATCGATTCACCTAACGAGTGCTTTGCGTGGCGGCCGCTTGAGATAGGGATCCGCCTGCTGAGATGGCCCATGCAGTTCTCCCTTTTCCTGGATTCCAAGCATTTCACGGCGAAGTTCCTGCTGGAATTCCTGCGCTCCTACCATCAGAACGCATCGGTCCTTATGCAATCGTTCAGCCCTTCCGGGAATCACCTCATCCACCAGTCTTCCGGAGTAATCCGGGCAGGCATCTGCTTCCCCGAATTCAAGGATGCCGAATCCTGGGTACGGGCCGGGGCGGATAATCTGGCTCAGGAAATCACACGCCAGTCCTATCCGGACGGATGCCATTTCGAACTGGACCCGGGCTATCACATCGGGGTAGTTGAATCGTACAATGAAGCCATCCAGGTTGCGTTGCGCAATGGACGGCGGGACCTTCTTCCGTCCGAATGCCTCGAGCATCTTGTGCGGATGACGAATTATTACCTGGACTACCGTTATCCGGACGGCACCCATCCCTGCTTCAGCGACGCCCGGCGGCACGATGACCTGGCGGACGACGAACTGCTGAAAGATGTCAGCGGTTACTGCGACTCCCCTGCCGCCAGGCAGGTACTCTGGTTCGCTACTGACGGCAAGGAGGGCATTGCTCCCTCTTACAAAACTTCCGGCCATCCGGATACGGGCTTCTACTGCTTCCGGGACGGTTGGGCTGACGCCCGCATCATAATGCCGGTAAAGGCTACGGAGCGGGGGATGTGGCATGCGCAGCCGGATTTCGGCACCTTCGAGCTATGGTTCCGCGGCAAAATCCTGATGCCGGATGCCGGCTCCTTCACCTATTCCGGCGATGCTGAAATCGAGCGGGAGCGGGCCTATTTCAAGGCGACGGCGCGGCACAACGCGCTTACCCTGGATGACCAGAATTACGCCAATCCGGAGCCGAGGGTCATAGCATGGAGGCCCGAATCCGATGAGGACGGCACACAGTTGCTGTGCATCGAGCACGAGGCCTACGAAGGGCTTATTCGCCGCCGCAGCATAGAATTCATCAATGAAGAGTATTTCGTAATCACCGACGAAGTCCGCGGGCCGGCCGCAGGCCGCCTGACCCTGCGCAACTGCCTTGGGCCAGGCTCAGTAAGCGAAACCGCCCCCGGAGAATATCTTTACCGGGACGGCGATGCGGGTTTACGCATCCGCGTATCGGGGCCCTCAGATTCACGCATAAGTATAGACAGCGACTGGTACAGCGAGGCCATGCACGAGAAGGCACGGCGACCGGTCATCCGCCTGGATGCCGAACGCTCCCCCGGCGATGGCGTACAGCGCTTCGTCACGATCCTGCGTCCAATTGAATTTTAACATCATAATAAATTTCTATGAAAAAGATCTTTGCAGCAATGGCCACATTCATCGGCATACTTCCGGGATGTGGCAAAAAGTCCGGTGACCTTGTAAATCCGGACGGTTTTGTCCTGGAACACCCCGCCATCGACGTTGCGGACCCCGTAGCTACCGCCGCCTGGTGGTGTGAGAACCTTGGATTCACCATTACCCGCCAGAAGGACGATGAAACCCATACCACCTTCATAGTGGATGCAAGCGGGCGTGTTGCCATCGAGATGTACCGCGCAAAGACGCAGCCCACGGCGCCGGATTACGCGTCGATGGACCCGCTTACCCTGCACTTCGGCTTCATTTCCAAGGATGTGGACGCTGATATCGAGCGCCTGACAAAGGCAGGAGCCACGCTTGTAGTGCACGAGAAGGCCCCCGGGTTCGACGGCGCAATGATGCGTGACCCTTCCGGCATCCCCATCCAGTTCGTCAAGCGCGAAAAGAGCGTGCTGCTCAAATAAAATTCCCTCTTATGAAAAGAGTTTTACTTTCCTGCCTTGCGCTGTTTTCTGTAAGCGCCATGCTTTCGGCGCAGATTACCGTTTTCCCCGCTGATGAGATCGGCCCCATAAAGCGCATGAACGCCGTTAACAACGGCCCGCGCATCAACAATGCCGAGCAGGTCTATACCGGCACCACCGGCTATTTCAGGGCCGCCAATGTGGGCTATTCGCGCAACCACGATGCCGCCGGGGCCGGAGCATACGGCGAGCACGTGGTGGATATTTCCATCATTTTCCCGGATTTTTCCAAGAACCCGAACAAACCGGAGTCCTACGACTTTACGCTCACCGACCGCTATGTAAAGAGCATCCAGGACGCCGGGGTTGAGGTATTCTACCGCCTGGGCCAGAGCATAGAGAACCAGCCCCTGAAGAAGTACAATATATATCCCCCGAAGGACAACAAGAAGTGGGCTGAGATCTGCGAGCACATCATCCGTCACTATAACGAGGGCTGGGCGGACGGTTTCCACTACAATATCCAGTACTGGGAAATCTGGAACGAGCCCAACCTGGAATGGGACAACGACAAGTGGAAGGTGGATCCCCGCTGCTGGGCAGGCTCTCCGGAGCAGTTCTACGATTTCTTCGAGGTGGCGGTCAAGCACCTGAAAGGCTGCTTCCCGAACCTGAGGATAGGCGGCCCCGCCATGTCCGGAACGGATCCCGGCGTGCGGACCATACCGGTGTGGTATGAGCTTCTGCTTTCCGAGATGCAGCGCCGAAATGTACCCCTGGATTTCTTTGCCTGGCACATCTACGAGTGCGATCCTACGATTTATACGGACTATTCCTGGCAGGTACGCGCGCTACTGGACAAGTACGGTTACGGAAAGACGGAGTCCTTCCTGAACGAATGGAACTATATCAAGAGCTGGACGGACGACTATCCCTATTCGATGCGGACCCTGCCCAGCGCCAAGGCCGCAGCCTTTGTCTGCGCCTCCATGCAGGAAGGGCAGAACTGTCCTACCGACATGATGATGTACTACGACTGGCGTCCCTGCACCTTCAACGGTCTGTTCGACCCGCTCAGCGACACCCCCATCTGGGGTTATTGGGCAATCTATGCCTGGGGGAAACTCAAGACTCTTGGTACGCAGGTCAAGGCCGAATGCAGCATTCCCGACGTGCGCGTAACCGCGGCCCGCGGTGCCGACGGACAGCTTGGCATCCTTGTGAGCCGTTATGTGATGGATGACAATATCACTTCGGTAAGCGACGTTGTGCTGCGCCTCTCGGACGGCAAATTCGACGGCAAGGTCCGCTGTCACATCACGGACCCCTTCAGCATGTACACCGAATACCCCGTAGCCCTGCAGCCGGACGGTACCCTGCTCCTTTCCCTGCAGCCCAGCTCCTTCGTATTCGTTGAATTCTAAGGCGGACGAGGGCGTCCATAAAAAAGCAGCCTCCCGGGACCGGGGGGCTGCTTTTTCATATAGAGGAATCAGACTTTGCTACCACTCGGCAACTGCGATCTGACCGCGTTCAAGTGCCTCGGTGAGAGTAACCACCTTCTTGGGTTTTTTGGCTTCTTCTGTTTCGGTAGTATCAGGATCGGTGATGGCAATTGCAGAAGAACCGGCTCCACCGGACATGATATCAAGGGTGATATCGTCTATGGAACTAACGGTATCATTGTGCGTGTTGTCCTTCCTTAAAGTGCCGGGAGCAATAGTGTTAGCATGCGCCGTACCGCCACTGACCCATAAGATGTAATCGGTGCTCTTGGTGCAGCAGAACAGACCGGTCGTGGTCTTGCTGCCCCATACGGTACCCGCCAGTTTGTGTCCGTACATATGGAATACAGTATATCCACTGTCAAAGTTACCTTCGGGGGTACCCATCAGGCCAGCCGTATAATTCTCACCGCCGACAGTTGCCGCATGGGTATCAATGACAGCATTGGAGTACCAGTAATAATGCAGGGTATTGTTGTTCTTCGGGCATCCTACAATACCTGCCACCCAGATAGAAGCGGTAGTAGTGGCGTCAACGGTGACATTACCTGTATTCCTACAGTTGTTGAAGTTGAAGGATGCGTTGCTGATCCATCCGCCGATACCGCCGACATTAATACTTGTGCCGCCCTTGTCTCCGGTGACATAGATGTCTCCGGCATTACGGGCATACTGCGTCTTGATACCGGTAGTAGTATAGCCGGCAATACCGCCGATGCTGAGATCTCCGCCATTGCTCTTGGCAGGACCGGAATTATCGGTAATATTTCCGCTATTGGAACTATACTTGCTGCTTGTACCTTCCATATTGAAATAGCCCGAGCTGTTCCTTCCGAACAGACCTCCGAGGCAAATATTCTTTGCGCTGCCGCCATTCTCGATATTTCCGGAATTGGTCAATTTATACATGGCTTCTTTGCCTGCATTTAAAATCTTATTCTCCTTGTCCATGTAACCTACGATTCCGCCCATATATACATAATTCTTCGCATCACCGGAATTGGAAATTGCCCCGCTGTTGGAGTTATTCTTGAAGGTGCTGCCAGTTTGCATACGACCGAGCAATCCTCCAACGTAGTTGATGTCAGATGCTGCGCCGGTATTGGAAACATAACCCTCATTGGAGTTATTGTCAAAGACGGCGTTCTTGTCAAGATAACCGATAAGACCTCCAATACGGTTTTGCTTGGCATCTCCGGTATTGGAAACTTCTCCTGTATTGGAGTTGTCAGTATAGGTACCAAAGCGGATCCATCCAATGACACCACCGACACTGTTAGTGGCTTCATTAGCACCATTATTGCTGACGGCACCGCTATTGGTACAGCCAGTGACTGTCATGCTGCAGCTCTTGTCAGTCGAGTTACCTGCCTGGCCGATGACGCCACCTACAGAAACATCTTTATTCCAGGCGCCATTATTGATTACTGTACCAGTATTTTCGCAACCTGAGATGCTGAACTCTTCACCCCAGAAGGTTCCCAGCACACCAGCGACCATCAGCTCGCTGCTGTTGCCGCTGGCAAAAGACGTTTCGTTGGTAACGGAAGCCTTATTGGTACAATTGACAATAGTGGCGCCACTGCTGACAGCCATACCAATCAGACCTGCGATGTGGTGCTCTCCGGCAACGCCACCCGCAACATTGAAGGTCACGCTGCCCTGGGAAGTACAGCCCGATGCAGATCCGGAAAGGACATTGGCAAGGATACCCAGGTCAAGCTGATCCACGGTAACATTCAGCGTGGAGTTGAGCGTGAGGTCCTTAACCGTACCCTTGAGGTCGTTGAACAGAGGTTTGGTGAGACCGCTGATGGTCTTGCCGTTGCCGTTAAGCACACCGGCGAAATCCTCAATAGAAGCGAAGGCTTCCGCAGTGGCGGCAGAAACTTCGAAGGAAGACGTCACCTTGGCCTCGAGCGACTTGTCGCCCGCCGCTACGGCGCTGACGAACTCATTGAAAGTAGCTTCGTCCTTGATAATCATGGCCGGGTCATCAACGAGGTCAGTAATCGTTACAATGACATCGCTGATGCAGAAACGGTTCTTGCCATCAATATTCTCGTAGGACCCGATAAGAAGCTGAGTTTCAAAATCCACATCAGTAACAACTACAGTTTTGGTCTCAAAATCCTTTACCGTAGTAATACCAAGGGGATAACCGTCGGTAAGTGAACCATAGTACTTCTTGTAATATCCGCTGTTGGGATCCGACTCCTCGTCCATTTCAAGGCCCTTCCCTACAAAGACCGCTACATCATTATCATTGGACTCCATCTTTGTAGCCGTTACCGTTACTTCAATGGTGGCATTCTTACCCTCAGGAATACCCGAAAGCGCAGGAGTGACAATATGGGTGCGACCGGAGGTTGTGGCAACGCGCAAGTAGGCGTTCCTCAGATAGGCGGCGCTGTTCCCGAAGAAGCCCCAGCCCTTGGAGAGGCGGCTTGTACCGAGGTCAATGCCGGTGCCGAAGATTCGCTGGCCCGTGCTGTTGTATGCGGTAAAATCACCGGAAGGACTTACACCGGAAGGAACATTCAGGTTCTTGGGATTGGGGACGAACCCAGCCGCTACGGCAAATTCATCCGGGCCCCAGCCAATCTCGGAGAAGTCCTCGGCCAGGATTACGTCACCTATACCGGCATCCTTGACTGTAGTAGCATCCACCACAGTGAAGTCTTCAGTAGTAGCGCTTACAGGCTCGGACAGCTTTTTGCTCTCGGTATCTTCCACGACAAACCAATAGGTAGTGGAAGGAGCCAGACCGCCGAAGGAGAAGCAGGGACGCTTGCCCGACCAGCAGCCGGCTTCAGCCTCAAACTTGTGGGACACTACAAGGTCCGTGCATTCGGCATTGCTGTAAAGGGAAGCCGTGTAGGGCTTTGCAATATCAGCAGCAACATCACCTCCGTAGGTCCAGGTGAACGCCGCAGTGCTGGAAGAAACAGCCTTAACGCTGGCTTCAAGACCGGGCTCCGACAGTTCAACTATGGTAACTACGATGTCCTTGAAATAGAAGCGGTTCTTGCCCTCATTATCCTCAAGGGAACCGATGACAAGCTGGCATTCGGAATCTACTTTTTCAAGGGTTACCGTCTTGGTAACAAAGGATTTGACAGTAGAAATATCAAAGACCCGGCCATCGTCGAAGGAAGCTCCAGTGTACTGCTTATATTTGGCATTGCCGGTATCGGTCGTGCTGTTGATCGTAAGGCCCTTTTCAGCAAAGGCCGCAATCTTCATTCCGCTGTCGTACTTCGTAGCGGTGACCGTCACTTCCAGGGTAGCCACTTTGCCTGCCGGGATACCGGAAAGCTTAGGCGTTACCATGTGGGTGCGGCCACCGGACGCACCGACGCGCAGATAGGCATCCCTTAAATAGGTTGAGCTGTTCCCGTGGAAGCCCCAGCCCTTGGACAGGCGGCTGTCACCAAGGTCGATACCGGTACCAAAGAGTCTGTTACCCGTACCATCATACTTGTCATATATTCCCTCAGGATTGACCCCGGAAGGGGCAATCAGGTTCTTGGGACTGGGGACGAAACCTGCCGCACCGGCAAATTCATCCGGACCCCAGCCGATCTCGGAAAAGTCCTCTGCCAGAATCACGTCGCCGACACCGGCATTCTCCACGGTCGTGGCATCCACCACCTCGAATGGAGCGGTCGTCGCAGATACCACATCGGAAACCTTGGCATCTTCCGTATTAGTCACACGGAGATAGTAGGTAGTGGCAGGCTCAAGACCGCCGAAGGAGAAGCAGGGGCTCTTGCCGGACCAGCAGGAGGCGCCCGCTTCAAAATTGTGGGAAACCACAAGATTCGCGCAGTCGGCGTCGCGGTAAAGGGCGGCCGTGTAGGGCTTGGATACGTCATAATCAGCATCCATGCCCACGTGGCCCCAGCTGAATGCAGCAGTACTGGAAGTAACGCTCTCAAGAGCAAGGGTAAGGTCGCCGGGAGCATTGAGTTCCTTGAGGGTAACCTTCATGGAACTGATGTTCATTCGGGCGTCGTTCTTGGTAACGTTCTTTGCAGCACCGAAGGCCAGGCGGTCTCCCTTAAATACACCGGTAACAGTCACGGTGTAGGTATTCCATGCAAGCTCTTCCGCGAGCGTGATGGGAGCTACATTGCTGGAAAGGTCAAGGGTGTTGGTCTCATTGGAGAGCAGGTCATTAAAAGGTTCATCAGGGTTCTGTTTCTGCACGGCCACAACGGCATTCTTGGTGCAGAAAGAACTGCTAGACTCACTGTAGTAGGCGCTGGCTACGACCTCTACCTCTAGGGTTGCCGACATACCTTCCGGGATGTTGTCAAGAGCCGGAGTGACTATGTGAGTAACATTATTGCTGCCCACCAGCTTGATATAACCGGGATGGATGTACATATTCCTGTTGGCACCCTGTGCCCAATCCCCGAGTCGGCTTAATACCAACGGTCCCAACTGGGGCGACAACTGCTTTTCATTCGAGGTTGCCGCAGCCTGATATGACGACACTTCCACAGTTGCGAAGGATGTTTTCTGGGCCTCTTCAGTCGGGAACCAGCCTGCACCGGCGCCAATCATGTCGCAGTCCCAGCGCAGCTCGCCGAAGTCTTCGGCAAGAAGCACATCATCAATATCGGCAGGAGTAGAAGAAACCATCACAATCTCGAAATCTTCGGTGGTGACAGGCAGGACATTACTCTCGGCACCATGGGTGGTGTTAGAGACCTTCACGTAATAGGTGGTGCCGGGAGCCAGGCCGCTGACGCAGAAGCGAGGGGACTGTCCCCTCCAGCAGGAGTTGCCCGCATCCACGGCGTAGCTGTCCACAAGTGCGCTACAACCGGCATCCGAGTAAACGGAGATGGTGTAGGCCGCTGCGGGGGAATTGTCCCAGCAGATAACCGCGGTAGAACTGGTGATGCCTTCCGCAGTGATCTCTATGTCATAGGAAGCGCTGTAAGTAAGCGTTCCGGGAGCATACACCTGCCCTGCTACAAGGGCCGACTTTATGGTGGCGTTCTTGCTCATGCTGCCGCCTTCGGTATCGAAAACCTCAACCTTGAGGGCACCTTCGAGTCCGACTGGCAGGCAGATGAAGAAATCCGCGGGCAGCTTCACCGCCTCGTCGGGAACCATTTCAATCGTGTTCTGAACGGCAAGGGGGGAGAAGTCTGCGTTAAAGTCGGTAAGGAAATCTCCGCTGAGCGCGGCATCCTCGGCAGCCGTGAATTTGACCTTGTTGATGGATGCAGAACCATCCAGGCTGAGGTGGAACACGCCCACGCAGGGGGTAAGCACCACCGATGAGGCATCGGAGCTCGTACCGCACATCAGGAATGCAGCAGGGTCGTAGGAGCCTGCCACATAGGCCTGCGATGCGGGCAGGGTAATCGTAGCGTTGCCTGCAGCATAGTCGGATACTGCCGCCGCAGGGTATGCGGCATAGTAAGGCGTGCTGATTGCACCGCTGAAGCTGAAGGTAGCGGAAGCATTGCCGTCAGCCTCCTGGCCAAGGGCTCCGGAAGTAACGCCGTTGACAATAATCTGGTCTCCGGCCTTCCAATAGTTGGGCCAGGCGCTGCCGTCCTTATCGCCGAGGGCGGTTTTGGACGGGGCGATGCTTGCGTCGATAATCGTAATCACAGAGTCCGCACCGGCGGATTCCTTGGAACATGAAGCAGTTGCGAGGATGCTCAGTACTGCCGCGGAAAGGAGAAAAATCTTTTTCATAAGGCAATACATTTTATTCATCCCAGCGGATTAAATCATTGTCTTCAATGAGCGGATCGAGCGTGGTGCTCGCGCAGAGGACCATGGCCACGTAGTCGAACACAAGTTCGCTCTCGGGCGCCGTGTAATGTTGTTTTGTGTTCATTATGTTTTGGGATTAATATTTATAGCAGTTCAAGTATCTGGATGGTCATGTCCGAAATGAGCATCATGTTGCTGTTGGTTTCCTTCTTTTCTGCCTCCGGACCGAACGCAATCCTGTCTCCCTTGACCACTCCTTCAAGAGTTACCTCAAACTCTTCAAGATTAGTAATGCCACCGGTAAAGGTGATGCTCTGAACATTGGAAGTCAGATTCACCTTGTCCTTGTTGGTCTGTGTGCCGGAAGAGATCTCATTGAACGACGTGCCGTGCTGGACAGCCATCACCGCTTTGCCACCACTAACATAGCCTGCGGCATGGAAGGTAATCTTAAGCTTTGCCAGCACCCCTTCGGGAATGTTATTAAGCGCCGGTGTAATGAGATGTACACCATATGTATATGTACTAAGGAAGATGTAACCGGGACCGACATAAAGCCGGTTGTAATACCCCTGAGCCCATTTCGCAATCCTTAATCCACTTTCTTTTATGGCCGTTTTCTGCTCGGTAAGCTGTCTTTGTGCATACTTTCCTGTCGTTTTCTCAAAGGAAGCAGCAGAACGGCTCATGTAACTGCTGGAACTATTACCTCCAACATCATATCCGGCAGCTTGGGAAATCTCATCCGCACCCCAGCACATCTGGCCGAAGTCTTCCGCGAGGATAATGTCACCTTCAGAAGCGGGCTCGGACGACACCATGACGATATTGAACTCTTCGGTAGTAGCTGAAATCACAGCCGACTCCTTGGAATCTCCGGAGGTAGTGTCAACCACCTTGAACCAGTACTGGGTGCCGGGGGCAAGGCCTGTGAACACATAACATGGCTGGCGACTATTCCAGCAGCCGTTACCTGCGGATATGCTGAAGGAGACCTCAAGCTCGGTACAGTCTTCGTTCTTGTACAAGTACACAGTGTACGGCTTTGAAATATCATCGTCAACGGAGACCTTTTCAGTCCAGGTAAAGGTCAGCGTAGAAGAAGATGCCCTGACAAAGGAAGCCGTGATGGGATACTCCTTGTCTATGACAATTTCGGCAACCTCTATCTTTTCAGCGGAACCAGGCATGATTACACTGATCTTAGTTGAAACACCGGCCTTGGCTCCGGTTATCAGCTTGTACTGATTGCCCTCCTTCACGATAGAGAAATCGTCGGTGTTGCTCAGTTCGAATTTAACGTCGTCAGCCGGAATGGATAGAGGCTTGTATTCGCCTTCATAGAGGACTGCGATGGGATAGCTGCCGTTCTTCTCAACCATAATGGGAGTACCGACGGAATTGAAATAATCTCCCAGTTGCAGACCGTTGAGCAGGCTGCTGCGTATGGGAATCCTGGTACCGAACTCCTCCTCGGTAACGACTCTCACGTAGGAGCTCGCGTCATAGACGTATGCTGCGTCCTTACCCGGCAATGCGCCGAGCGTAAGGCGTCCTTCCTGAGAAACGGTTCCGGCCGCCTCATCATCTACGCTCCAGGTAAATCTGTGAACCTCGCCGTCGGAAGTGGAGGCGGAAAGGTTCACCACCATGCCGGGATAGCCGTAAAGTGCGGAGAGAGGCATGCCGTATTCGTTGTTAATGGTTACGGTGTAACGTACCGGCGGATTCACGCTCACCATGCAGGCGGCCTTTTGGTATCCGTCCGCAGAGGTGGCCACGACGTAGGTAACGCCCTCGGCCTTGCCGGTTATGACGCCGTCCTTTACCTCGGCATACTGGTCGTCCAATACGCTCCACACCACCCCCATTCCGAGCGATTCGGGCAGCACGGTTGCGGTAATGGTGGCAATCTCACCCACCATAAGGTTGATGTTGTCCCTGCTCAGCACCACGTCCGTCGCACTTCCTTTTCCGTCTCCGGAATTATCGGTGCAGGCAAAAAGCGCCGGCAGGAGAAGAATTGCTGCTATAATTATTCTTTTCATATCCTACTTGTTGTAGCGTACTGCAAAATAATCCATCGTGTTGTAACCACTGTTGTTGGCAATGGTACTTGAGTCATAGGATGACTCTGATTTCGCCGCCGCCTTGTTGTTGCGGGGCATAAGGCGTATACTCACGCTTTCCTGCCCGAGAATCTCGGTCGGCAACTTGAAGTCATAAACGCGGGTGCCAAGGGTCTGCCAATCGTTCTGCGAAGCCCAAATGGCAACATCCGGAACGGTAAATTCGCCGATAAGTTGCCACTCTTCATCGTATTCCGGCGAACAGTTGAAAGTGGTCAGGGAATACTCGGCCTTCCAGTAGCGCGGCGAACGGGCTTGTTGGGAATTGTTGTACATGGCAAACTGCATGGAAACCATGTCAGAGGAGATGCCTTCCGTACTGAAATTGACCAGCCAGCAGTAGCCGCGGTCTTTGGAGGAATCCCACCAGTACTTGTTGGACCAGCTGATCTTGAGCTTGTCCTTGTACCAGCCCTTACCGTCCGTATTCTGGGCTGACTCGGTATGATTAGTGACCCAGGGCTCATAGATGCCGCCCTCGTCGAGTTCGATTCCGACGCCTTCCTTGTAATGGTTTAATTTATCGTTCTTTTTATTGTTCCCGCACTCACCTATGTAGAAGTAGGTCGGGGAGAAGTTATCGACGGCACCGTAGGTATGGCACATCTCACCGTTGCCCTTGGTTGCAAGGATGGCGTTGTCTCCCAGTTTGGGATGGTCGAATTCACCGGGGAACTTAGCATAGCGGAACTCAGTAATAAGGCCGGAGAAGTTGTCCTTGAAATCGCTCTTGAGCTCAATATCCTCACGGACAAGGTGGCGCAGCTGATAACGGCCGATGTTGCCGTCCTTCTCGAAGCTGTAATAAGGCTCGTGGACCACGATGCCGGTAATGTCGCCACTTCCGTAAGGGAGCGTCTCCCCGTTACGGCGATACGTGCAGGTCATGTTGGTGAACATGTACATGCTGCCGCCCTTGATGTCGCGGATCAGCAGGGGATACTTCGCAAGGCGGTTGTAGCCGCAGAGGGAGGCATAGCCCTCGTTCACAGGTGTGAACGGGCCCTTGCGCATTGCAATCTCGCAGTCCTTGATCGTGACGAGGGTGTTAAGGTCGTCGTCCGTAAGCTCGGTTATGCTCTTTTCCTTCCTGGGCAGGGTGGACGTGACGTCGGAACACTCGAACAGGTTAGTAGAGTTAAACCCTTCAATTGTGTAACAAACCGGCTCTTCAGCGGTCCTGCTGACAACCGCACCTCCTATGCCAAGAAGGATACGGCTATAACGCGTGAACGGATTCCCTACTTTAGAGATAAGCCGGAATCCATATCCTTCCTCACTCACAAGATAAGATGTACGCTCGGTCAGCGTGTAATCTATGTAGCCGGTACCCCCCTGATAGTCCTCCACCTGGGCATCTCCGGCGTTGCCGCCATCGTTGGTACTTACTATGTACCCCTCTATAAGGGCGTCGTCGGGAAGTTCGTATCCTTCAACGGTAGCCAGCGAGCGAAGCTGCTCCGAGGTAAATACGGTACCGATATTATTATCGGCCCGGGCCTGTACAACATTAATGTTCGCGATCTGGAGGTTTCTCCATCCATCCAGGTAACTAAGAGAAATCAAGCCTTTGCGCGTATACAGTTTGTCCGTGTTGTCCGTGGTGCTGAAAGTAAATTTATCAGTACTGAGCCGGCAGTCCTTGATCCACTCATCGCTTCCGGATATACGTACTTCGACCTTGATTTCATCCAGGGGAACGGCAAAGTCGGTGGGGATTGCATTGAGTTCATCGACACCATTGTAGACCGTTACAGTACTTTCCGAGACATAAAACCTGTCGTCCACAGCCCCGAGTTGGAAAACCGAAACAGTATCCTTGCGCGTGTCCGTAGTGAAAAGAATCTCGGCGCGGCGGCGGAACCCGTCATTGGGAAGGACGTGCACCGGAAGACTGCCGTCAAATTCAAAGGAATTATGGCCGAGCTGCACCCAGCTTTCATCCGCCTTGTTAACAAGGGAAATGTTTCCTGATTTGTTGGACAGGTAAATCACATTTATGTCTCCCCCGTCCGCTTCAACATAGTAATCGTACTCCTCCATCCCGAGTTCGTCGGGAGGGTAGACATCAAAGTGGTTCTTGTCGCAGGACTGGCAGAGCAGGACGGCAAGAGCCGAAAAAACAAATATACTGGTCTTTTTCATAAGCTACATGGTCTGTACGACAGTTATTGGATTGGAACTAATGGTATCCCCCTCCGTGGAATCATATTCTCCCGCATCGGTGTGGGAGAGCCTTATCCTGGCTGTGCGGATAACACCCGTTGAATTAGGAGCTATCTCAACAGTCAACTTGTCCTGGGTTATGCTTTTCAGTATTATCCAGGGAGTCTCGGGCTCCTGGCCTTCATAGGAAAGCGTGAGGAACATATCATCCAAATCGTAGATGAGTTTAGTGGTTAAAGGAATCTCCACCGTCATCCCTTCAGCCGGAGCCTTGATGGTAGAACTGCCGCCCAGGGACGGGATGGCATCCGCATCGCTGATCCGTGCCTTCTGGTACATATTCAGGGTCATGGTCTTGTCGCCTGCCTTGAATACGAGGATCACCCTGCGGGAACGGCCATAGTTGATTTCATAATCGAACACCAGATATCCGGACTTGTAGCCGCCGAAACGGTCTATCGAAGCCCATGATACGGGATGGTCCAGCTCGACGGTCCAGTCGGTATTGGAGAAAACCGCCACCTGGGTGCTCCCGCCGTCTGCTGAAAGTATATTGTATTCCGAGAGGAGCCCGAGGGTCTGGTTATACTCGGCCCTTTTCTCGCAAGATACCGCGGCAAGGATGACCGCTATGCAAAATATAATCTTCTTCATATTCCCTATTTACCTGTAAGATTGTATTTGTCGTACTCTGGATTGCTGAGTACTCCACCGGAGCGTATGCACTGTACATCCGGAATCGGATAGTATTCATGGCAGGGGCGGATGTTCTCCTGTGCGGGGGCATAGGTATTGTAGGCCAGGACCTGGTCATACCATATTCCCCATCGGACAAGGTCGAATTTGCGTCCCCATTCCCCGAAGAGCTCACGGCCGCGCTCGTCGCGGATTTCTCCGCGGAGCTTGATTTCACCTACGAACGAATAAGGGTCTATCTGTGCACGTTCGCGAACCCTGTTCAGGTACTCGACGGACCTGGAAAAATTACCCTTCTCGCACCATGCTTCTGAAAGCAGCAGCAGGGCGTCGGCATAGCGGAAAATCTTGTAATTGTTGTGGTCGTAATTCTTGTGCACATTGAAGCACCAGAACTTTTGCCCCATCCAGGAACTGCCTCCTTCAAACTTCACACCGTTCCAGCCGGTGGCGATGTTGAATTCGCGGCGGATATCGCCTGTGCCGCTGGGAGCTACCGACGTCTTCATGTAATTGGAAGGCCGGAGCGGAGTATAGGCCGTAGCGGTTTCGCCGATTTCGCTGATGGTTACGCCGTCGAAGATGGAAGCGCCTGTCTCCTTGGGATAAGGCAGCACGATGGGGCTGATGCCGAGGGACGAGCCCACGGTGTAGTCGATACCGCCTTCCACCCACTCGTGGTTGATCTCAAAAATAGACTCGGGAGTGTTTTTGTTGCGGAAACAGACATCACTGTAACGATACTGTGTCAGATCTCCGTAAATATCCTCGAGATGTTCGCAGGCATAGATGACGGTGTCCCAGTCCTTGTTCCAGGCAGCCATCTTGGCAATCATCATCCAGCCCATGGCCGCGCCGCAGTTATTCATTTCCTGGTCACAGGTGCGTATCTGCGGCAGGGTGGGCACATAGAGCAGAAGCTCGTCAATAAGTGTCTGTCTGGTCTGAACCGCACTCATACGCCCGATCTTGGATATGCGCAACATATCATCCTCGTTCTCAACATAATCTTCGTAGAAGGGGACGTCTCCGAAGAAGCTGGTAAGAACGTAATAATAATAGGAGAGAAGTATACGCGTTTCAGCCTCATACGGAAGCTTGTCGCCGTCTGAAAGCTTGGATCGCGAGATGCCGGCCAGTGTGCTCAGACAGTAACGTATGCCATACCAGGAACGCTGCCACACGTTGGTACCGGCCCCCGGCATTACAGGATTGACGTCGAAACGTGCGTCCACCTGGGCGGAACCGTTGGTGGATGCAAGGTCTGTAGCACCCTCGATTGCTATGAAGTATCGTAAATCGTGAATATAGTTCAAGGGGTCATAGCACCCGTTTAAGGCAGCCCTGACCTGTGGTTTGGTGTCAAAGAACTTGTAAGGGCTTACGATATCGTCCGTGTTTTCGTTAAGACAGGACGCAGTCAACAATATACCGGAGAGTATAGCTATTGTTCTTATAAACTTTTTCATACGGCACATCAATATTTCAGTTGGAGGGTAAACACCACACGGCGCGGCTTGGGATAGTATGAGTTGTCATATCCGTTCGTGCCGCCGGAAGAGACATCCGGGTCAAAGCCATTGTAGCTCGACAGGAGATACAGGTTTTCACCGGAGCAGGAAATTTCAAGTTCGCGCAGGAACTTGCTCCTGAAATTGAACCTGTAACCTATGCTTACGGTCTTGAGGCGCAGGTAAGACGCATCGTGAATCAGGAAGGAACTGTTAACTGTGTTGCCGTCGTAGATACCGGCCCTCGGCAGGTTGGACTCGGGATTCTTGATGGGATGCCAGGCATTTACCATGTATGCATACTGGTTTGTGCGGCGGGAACCTGCCATATAGAACTCAGAGTAGTTCAACACTTTACCGCCTATGTTATAAGTAAAGAATATTCCTATTGAGAGTCCCTTGATACGGAAGCTGTTCTGGAGACCTCCGGAAACGATGGGGTCAGGGGAACCGAGGAACACTATGTCCTGGGAGTTCAGGGTACCATCGTGATTCTGGTCTATGAAAATAGGATATCCGAGCTTCGTGGAGGCAGCATAATTAGCATAGGCGTGGGTAACCTTGTTACGCTCTATTTCCTCATTATTATGCCATACACCGGCATACTGGAACCCCCAGAACGAATTGATGGGATAACCTGCCTTGTATCCGACAGTCATGAACCCGCCGGTCGGGGAGTTTCTCACGGAGACCTCGGATTCTACGCCAAGGTCATTGACAACGGATGAAGAGTGGGCAATCGTAAAGGATGTAGTCCAGGTAAAGTTGCGCTTTACGATATTGCGTGAATTCAAGGTAAGTTCGAGACCCTGGGAGGTCGTACGGCCAATGTTCTGGTACTTGTTGTCGTAGCCGGTGTGCTGGGCGGTCTTCACGGTAAGGAGAAGGTCCGTAGTAACGGCACGGTAGGCCTCGAAGGTCATGCTGAAACGATTGTTGAAGATGGCAAAATCCAGAGCAAGGTTGGCCTCGGTGGTCGTCTCCCAGGTAAGGTAGGGAGACGCTATACGGGCCTGCCAGTATTCCTGGCTGAATGAACCGTTGAAAGGATATCCGCCGGAACCGGAATCCAGCCTGGCCAGGGAACGGTATGCCTGGTTGAGGTCATTTCCGGACTGTCCGAAGCTGACTTTCAGTGCAAGTTCGTCAAGCCAGTTGACATGCTTGAGCCAGGGTTCGCGGGCAACGTTCCATTTGAATGCCCCGGAAGGGAAGAAGCCCCACTTGCGGTTTGCGGCAAAGTTGGAAGCTCCGTCGGCCCGGCCGGTGAAAGTAAGGTAATAACGCTTCTTCCAGTTGTAGTTGGCACGGAGAAAGAAAGCCAGCTTGTCCTTGGTAACATGACTTGTGCCGGCACCGTAACTGTCCTTGTCGGCGACAGCAGACATGTTGTTCCATTTCATGGCGTCCACCAGGTAACCTTCACCGCCAAGGGTAAAGTTGTGGCTGGTGAAATGCTTGTAGGTCTGTCCGAGCGTGGCGTCGAAATGGTGTCCATTGCCCTCCACTGAATATTCGAACATATTCTCGAAATACAGGCTCTGCTCGCCGTAATTCTGCCGCTCGGCATAACCGCCCATGGCCTCGGTACGCGAAGGAAGGGTGGACGGGGAATACCTGTAGCGCTGGCGGTCAAAGAAGTAATAACTGAACTTCGTCTTGAACCTCAACTGCGGCAAAATCCTGATATTCGCCCCGATGGCGGCATTGAGCATGCTGCGGTCCGTCTTGTCTACATTCTCCTTCAGGCGGACCACGGCGTTGTCCTGGTGCGGGTCACCGTTGGAGAGCGGGTTATAGGACTGCGAAGGGTTGATCAGCGGGGAGAGATACTGGGCCGCGGAATAGATGCTGCCGCCGCCGATCTGAGTCAGAAAATTGTCCTGCAGGCGGTACTGGTAACGCAGGTTGGCGTAAACCCTGAGCCACTTGAAAAAGTCGTTGGTAAGGTTGAGGGTACCGGTAAAGTTCTGCTTGCCGCTCTCCTTGACGATACCCTGCTCGTCGCTGTATGACAATCCGGCATAGAATTTCTGCTTGCCGGCAAAGCCGTTCACGGACAAGTTGTAGTGCTGGTAAGGCGCAATCCTGGTGATATCCTGGATCCAGTTCGTGCCCTCGCCGTTGGTGAACGGGGTCTTGACTGACATGCTACTGATGGGCGTATTCATGTCTATGTTGGCGGAATTGCCGTTGTGCTGGACATATTCGTTGCGGTAGATACCGAACTCCTCTGAATTCATCAGGTCCAGGTTGCGCGGGAGCATGGATATACCGGCAGAAGCCTTGAAGTTGATGGCGAGGTTCTGCTGCGGGGCCGAGGTGTCCTGACTGCCCTTGGTGGTGATGATGATAACACCGTTGGCGCCGCGGGCACCATAGATGGCGGTAGCGGAAGCATCCTTGAGAACGGAGATGGCCTCGATATCCGCAGGGTTGATGTCGTTGAGCGAATAGCCTTCATCCATCATGACGCCGTCAACGACGAGAAGCGGGTCGTTGGAAGCGGTAATCGAACGGGAACCGCGGATACGGATAACGGCGTCGGAACCGGGTTCACCGTCGGTACTGGTAATAACCATACCGGCGACGCGGCCCTGGAGGGCCTGGTCTATGGAAAGGACGGGTTCATCCCGGATTTCCGACATCTTTACGTTGGTGACAGAACCTGTAAGGTCGGCCTGCTTGACGGCACCGTAACCGATGACCACGACATCCTCAAGCCTCTGGCTGGCATCCGGCACCAGGGTGATATCGATGCTGTTCCTGCCCTTGACCGGGGAGGCGGCGTCGGTGTAACCAAGGAAGTGGGCGGAGATGAAGTCTCCGTCCTTACATTCAATCGTGAAATGGCCGGACGCGTCCGTAGTCGCGGAAGCGGACACGGGGCCATTGACACCACCGCTCTTTACGACCACGATGGCACCGGGAAGGGCTTCGGTATTCTCGTCGCGCACAACACCGCTGACCTTGCGGGTCTGCGCAGACGCGGAAAGAAGCGCAAGGAGCGCCAGTGAAATGGTGATAAACTTTTTCATATCCAGTCTCCTCCTTCGTCGTCATCATCCCAGTTGAAGTCATCCTCGTCGTACAGGTAGTTCATGTCCGCCTCGGTGACCCTGTAGGCCGAGAAATTGTCTATGTAAACGTATACCTTGTCATCGTTGGCGACGCTGAAGGTGAATTTCGTCTTATTACTCATACGTTCACCGTTGCCCACGAGAAGCAGGTACTTGAAGTTGGTCTTGTCCGCTGCGGTTCCAATCGGCACATTAATCCTGTAGGTGGTAAGATTGGTTTCATAAAACTTACCGCCGGATACGGTCACGTCCAGGGTGATGTTCTTGGTGAGGTACTCGTTGTCGGTCACTGCCCATGCATTGAACGCAATGTAGTCGAAATAGTCCGTGGTGAGTTCCGGATATTCCCTGGTGGTGAAAACCTCCTTGCCGGTAAGGCAGATGTTCTCGCCTGGCTCGGCCGAGAAGGTCTCGATGAAGCGGCGTTGATAACCCTGGCGGACAGTCATGTATTTCCCGATGGCGGAGGCAGGAGCATAGAAGCTGAGGTTCCCGCTGCGCTGCTCCATCGAGTTCAGATCCAGGATAGAAGCCGCGTTGTAGGTAACGACCGTGTGTCCGGGCTCAACCTCCTCGACGGAGATAATCTGGAACCAGTCCGTACTGGCAGCGCTCTGGCTTACCATGTACTTCCATTTCAAACCGGATACGTTGGAAAGGATGTGGATTTTCCCTTCCTGGGCCCCATCCAGGGCAACCTGGATATCATCCACAATCTTGTTCTCGGAAGTTTCGTACACCTTGATGTACTCATTCCGCGTGGGACGGAGCGGTCCGTCGTTCTTGCTGCATGCGCAGGGAACGACGAGCAGGGATGCCCACAGGAGAATTGATACTTTCGTGTTCATATAGTGATTATTTCATTTTTGATATCTTGAAATCCGCCACGATCGGGTAGTGGTCGGACGGGATGTAGAAAGTGGACACGCCCGAATGTTCACGCGTGGTGTAATCATCGGGCTCGGCATAGACGTTACTGCAGGCGTTGAGCATGGGCTTGGAAACATACATATAATCGATCCGCAGGTTGCCGCAGGAAGGCATGAAAACGTCCGGAAAAGCCTCAGAGACCAGGTCATAGAACGGGGAATGGAAAATCATGTAGTCCTGGGTAGTGAAACCCAGCGACGCATTGTTCCACTTGTACTTGAAATTGTCCTTGCGGCTGTAGGAGTTGTAGTCCCCCGCCATAATCCACAGTTCCTTGTTGGGATTCTCCGTGGTACGGACAGTGCCGTCAAGTATGCAGGTGAGTTCCTTTACGCGGTGCCCCTCCCCCTCATACCTCTCGGCACTGGCCTTGCGCTGGTCGTGGGGAACGCCGTAACCGAACTTGCCGTGCTTGAGGTGGACGGTCACGATGTTGAGCGGTTTCTCAACCCCGTCCACATGAATCTGGTACCAGCCGCTGTAGTTCACAACTACGGAATCAGGCTTGCTGCCCTTGACAATCTTGATACTGTCGATGGGGAAGCGCGAGGTAACCGCATCCGGATAATTCGACAGGCCGAAAGGCGTGGACGTGGAGGGGCGCCGGGGAACGACGAAATGATACTGGTGTCCCCAGCGGGCGCAAAGTTCACCCCAATGGGCGGGCAGGTAGCGCTCCTCGTTTGGCATGTGGGTATGGGTCCCGTCGTAATAGATCGTAGCAGCCTCGCAGAAGATGCAGATGTCCGGATCCCATTCGTTGACCCAATCGACAAATTTCTGGTAATTGTCCGGCTGCCCGGCCCACATTCCGTTCTGGATGTTCCAGTACAGAACCCTGAGCGCACCCTTGTGCTGCGGCTTCTTGGGTGACGCCGCATGGAGGACCGCCGGTGCCGCCAGGACCATGGCCCAGGCGACTGCAATGAGTAAAAATCTTTTCGCGCGCATACCTTTACGTTTACACTTCGCAAATATAAGAAAAATTACCTTAGGAACGTAAGATCGCGCCAACACAAGGAAACTACAATATGTTCAGGGAAATATTTAATGATTGATTATCAGTTTATTAAATATTTTTATAAACTGATTGAGGGAAATAAAATAAGGCGCCTGTCCTAATAAGACAGGCGCCATTTTCTGCGGTGCGGAAGGGACTCGAACCCTCGACCTCCGGCGTGACAGGCCGGCATTCTAACCAGCTGAACTACCGCACCAGACTGGTTGCTCCACCGGGAAGCGGATGCAAAGATAGCTATAATTTCCGAACTTCCAAAAAAAAGTTTATCTTTGCCGTACCGTGAACGGAAATTCTTAATTATATAAATAATGGTAAAAGTAGACTTGAAAGGTTGCGGCTCCTTCATAAAGGAATCGGAGTACGCGGAATTTGTGGGCAAGGCCCTCAGCGCATGGGATGTATTGGACAGCGAGAAAGGTGCCGGGAATGATTTCCTGGGCTGGAAAACCCTGCCCCTGGACATTGACGGGAAATTGATAGCGGACATGGAAGCCGTACGCGACGACTGGAAGGCCCGCGGAGTGGAACTCGTGATAGTAATCGGGATCGGTGGTTCATACCTGGGCGCACGCTGCGCCGTTGAAGCCCTTTCCCACTCGTTTGTTCGCCCTGAAGCCGCGCCCCAGGTAGTATTTGCCGGGAATAATCTTTCAGAGGAATATATAGCCGAACTGATGGATCTGGCCGCCGTCCGCAATACCGCCTGCGTGGTCATCTCCAAGTCCGGAACCACCACAGAACCGGCCGTCGCCTTCCGCATTTTCAAGGAAATGCTGGAACAGCGCTATGGAAAGAAGGAGGCTTCGGAGCGCATAGTCGCTATTACCGATGCCGCACGCGGAGCGCTTAAAACGCTGTCTACCCAGGAAGGGTATCGCACTTTCGTAGTCCCCGACAATGTGGGAGGCCGTTTTTCAGTGCTGACTCCGGTCGGACTGCTGCCCATCGCCCTTGCCGGCTTCGATATCCGCGCAATGCTTGCCGGCGCCGCCGAAGAGCGCAAGGCAATGATGGAACGCAAGGAGAGCAATGCCGCCGTGCAGTATGCCGCCATGCGCAATCTCCTGCACGAGCGCTACGGCAAGGCGGTCGAAATCCTCGTTACCTACAATCCCAAGTTCACCTATCTCGCGGAATGGTGGAAACAGCTCTACGGAGAGTCCGAAGGCAAGGACGGGAAGGGAATCTTCCCCGCCAGCGTCACCAATACCGCCGACCTCCACTCCATGGGACAGTTTATCCAGGAGGGTAGCCGGATAATGTTCGAGACGGTAATCAACATCGAGAACGCCAACCGCAGCGTGGTAATCGGCAGTGACTCCCAGAACCTCGACGGGCTCAACTTCCTCGCAGGCCAGCACGTAGAGCACTGCAATGCGATGGCGCGCCTGGGTGTAAAGGTCGCACACATCGACGGTGGAGTTCCGCAGATGGAAGTGGCGATAGAACGTATCGACGAGCGCAATCTCGGTGCTATTTTCTATTTCTTCGAGTTCGCCTGCGGCGTATCGGCGTATGTACTGGGCGTTAATCCTTTCAATCAGCCAGGGGTCGAAGCGTATAAGAAAAACATGTTTGCGCTGCTGCGCAAGCCCGGTTACGAAGCGCAGACGGAGGAACTGCTCAAGCGCATCTGATGAACAGGCGCGATTTTCTTGGGAACCTGGCCGCAATCGGCGCCATGGGCGTTTCGATTGAAGCCGCCGGAGTGGAAAAAGTTGGAAAGGCCGTAAACGCCCTCTCGCGCCCAGGGAAAAAATCCCGCGGTCCCCTGCGTTTTGACGACAACCTAGTCTGCATAATTTCAGACCTGCACGTGCGCCCTTCCAGACATCAGGAAAGGTGCCTTGCTGAAATTACGGAACAGATCCTTGCACTCAATCCAAGGCCGAGAAAGCTGTTGTGCCTCGGGGACATCGCGTACCTGACAGGCAAGCCGGAGGAGTATGAAGTGGCGAAGCAATACCTGGACAAGCTTGAAGCGGCAGGCATGCAGCTGACGCTCACGATGGGCAACCACGACCGCAGGTCAACCTTCGCCGACTTCTTCCCCGCCCATGCAGCCGCGTCCGCATTGCCCGACCGCTATGTCTATACGGTTGAAACAGAGTATGCGGACTTCATCCTCCTGGATTCCCTCCAGCAGGGAGACGATACTAAGACCTGGATTACTCCCGGCGCGCTGGACGAGGGGCAGGTGAAGTGGCTGGAGGCGCAGATAGAATCGCGCAGGGACGGGAAGCCATTTTTCGTGATGGCGCACCATCCTATAGAGGAATTGAAAGTCATACGCAAGCAACTTCTTCTGTGCCCTTCCTGCAAGGGATTCATTTACGGGCACAAGCATATCTGGGACACAGGATGGATACGTATCAATTATAAGGAGCGCAACCTGCTGAGAACGCTCTGCGTACCCTCCACCGGCCACTGGGGAGATATAGGATTCGTCACGCTCGCGCTGGAGAAAGACCGTGCGGTCGCCTCCCTGCACGAGCAGGAGTTCTTTTTCCCAAAGCCGCTCAAGGAGGGGGAAGACAAGCCCGATATGTGGACGGAAATCGAGCGTGAACACAGGGATGCCATTTGCGTCTTTCCTTACTCCCGTTGTGGTAATTTTGAAAAAAAGGACTAAATTTGCGCCGCATTTTTAGAATCGTATAATTATATACACTATCATGTCAGGAAAACTCAATTTGAAGTACACCCTGCTTCTGCCCCTGGTATTGATTGTAACAATCGTACTGTGGGCGCTTCCTTTGTCAACTTTCGGTATCGGGGAAATGACCTTGGTACAGCAGCGGATGATTGCGATTTTCGTATTCGCCGCGCTGATGTGGATGTTTGAGATCATCCCCAACTGGACCACGTCGCTGGTGGTCATAGTGGTAATGCTGCTGACCGTTTCCAATAAGGGACTGGGCTTCCTCTGCACCCCCGAGGCGGGCACGCTCGTGGATTACAAGAGCATCATGGCTTCCTTCGCCGACCCTGTGGTAATGCTGTTTATGGGCGGCTTCGTGCTGGCTATCATCGCTTCCAAGTACGGCATGGACGCAGCAATCGCAAAAGTGCTGCTGGGGCTTTTCGGGAAGAAGCCGAAGATGGTCCTGCTGGGCTTCCTCATCGTTATCGCCGTTTTCTCGATGTTCATGAGCAATACCGCCACCGCGGCGATGATGCTCGCCTTCCTGGCCCCCGTGCTCAAGGCCCTGCCGGAGAATGAGACCGGTAAGGTGGGACTGGCGCTGTCCATTCCCGTAGCGGCGAACCTCGGCGGCATCGGTACGCCTATCGGCACTCCCCCTAACGCCATTGCGCTGGGCGCTCTTGAGAATGCCGGCTACCAGATCAGTTTCGTGACATGGATGTCGCGCATGGTACCTTACGTTATTGTAATGATACTGCTGGCCTGGCTGCTGCTGCAATTCTTCTTCCCCTTCAAGAGCGAGAAAATCGAACTCAAGATAGAGGTCAAGGAGCGCAAGAAGGACTGGCGCAGCTACGTGGCCTGGATTACCTTCTTCCTGACCATCCTTCTCTGGGTTACGGAGACATGGACCAAGATCAATTCCAATATCGTCGCCTTGATTCCGCTTGCCGTCTATACAGCGACGGGGGTGTTCACCAAGGATGACATCAAGGAAATCAACTGGAGCGTGCTCTGGCTCGTGGCTGGCGGATTCGCCCTTGGCACCGGACTCAACAAGACGGGGCTTGCGGCGACGCTTATCAACGCCATCCCGTTCAGCTCGATGAACGTGGTGCTGGTAATCCTGATTGCCGGCGTCATCTGCTACTTCCTTAGCAACTTTATCAGCAATAGCGCGACTGCGGCCCTGCTCGTCCCCATCCTCGTGGTGGTTGGAACGGCGATGGCAGATCCCGCCGCTGCGAACAATGCGCAGTTCACCGCCCTTGGGGGCATGTTCTCGATGATTCCTTTCATCGCAATGTGCGCGTCTATCGCCATGCTGCTGCCGATTTCCACTCCGCCCAACGCGATTGCCGCCTCCACAGGCCTGGTCAAGACCTCGGACATGAGCAAGATCGGCATCATCGTAGGTGTCGTCGGCTTCGTGCTCGGCTACTTCCTGCTTACGGCCATCTGGCCCTTCCCGCAGGCTTAATCACACGCTTTTAATCTTTATGAGTGCGGGAGGTGTCCTTGATTTTGGGACACCTCCCGCATTTAACGTGGTAAACGGGAATGACGCCGCTCCCGGGCTCGAAGGGGCGGCCCGCTCCGCGCCCGGCCATTACAGGACCGGAAATACCAGACCTATAATAGATGATTACGCCAGAAAGCAGCCCGCGCGGAGTCAGCGTGGGCTTTTTGTGCGCCTCGGTAGCCGTGCATGGCATCCGGATAGAGCATCAGATCAAAGGCGATTCCGGCGCGCTGGAGGGCGTCGGCTAGCAGCAGTGTGTTCTGGAGGTGGACATTGTCGTCGCCGGTACCGTGGGTAAGGAGCAGGCGGCCGACGGAATCGGGCAGCAAGTCTGGAATATAACTGAGTACGGACGCCTCCCTGTAACCTTCCGGGTTCTCCTCCGGTGTCTGCATATAACGCTCGGTGTAGTGACTGTCGTAGAGGGTCCAGTCATAGACACCGCCGCCGGCAATGCCGCAGCAGAACGCCTCGGGATGACGCAGGACAAGCATCGCCGTACTGGTGCCGCCAAAGGAAAAGCCCTCCACGCCGATGCGGCCGTTGCACCAGGGCTGGGCCTTGAGCCAACCGGCCCAGGCAAGATAGTCCCCCATCTCGGGCACGGTCATTCGGCGGAAAGCCTCGTCGGTACCGCGGCGGCCGTTCTCGCCGGAAGAACGGGGATCGGCTACCATATATATAATACCGTTCTCGTAACACCAGCGGTCGGTGGCATCACGCGAGCCCCAGTAGTCGCGCACATAGGGCGTGCCGGGACCGCCGTAAACCTGCATAACCACCGGATAACGCTTCGATGAATCAAAACCGCGGGGATAAGACAGTAAGGAGTAAAGGTCAAAACCGTCGTTGGCGATGCAGACAGGGAAAGGCATCGGGCGGTCGGCGGAGACCTCATCCGGCTCCGCAATCACCCGGCAATCATATTTGAAGGAATCTCCTTCCACCGTCCTCCAGGGCTGCGATGCGGTGGAAAGCCGCGCCGTAAAGCGCTTGCCGTCAGCGTTGAATTTCACCTCCGAAGCCCAAAACTCCGGATCGGTCAATTCCGTTATGCGCCCGCGGCGGTCCAGGCGGTAAAGCGCCGGATGCAGCGGAGAGCTGCGTTTGGAGAGAAACCATACATCGCCCTTCTTTTCATCACAACGCAGAAGGCGCACCGCGCGGTTGGGACCGTCGGAAAGACGCTGCACCGATCCCCCGCTCCAGGGCAGGAAGTATATCTGCTCCCATGGGGTTTCGAAACTGCGGACCATGTAAAAGCCCTTTTCTGCAGGAAGGATACCGTCTATCCAGTCTATCCATGTAGGATATTCTTCATGGTAAATGTGGCTCATGGACATGTCGGAGGCCTCCACCCGCCACAAATCCATCTTATCCTGGCGGCGCCCCATGGTACTGACATAAAAACCGCTGCCGTCCGCGCTCCAGAAAGGGATTCCGAAGTATTCCGTATCCGGGAAGGGACACCAGGCAAGCGACGAACCGTCCGCATCGGCAATTCCCACACGTACAGCCGGATTATGAGTCCCGGCCTTTGGGTAGCGCGTAAGGCTCAGGCTCCCATAAGCTCCGAATGGCGACCAGATGGGGAATTCCGCTACGGGAGAATCATCGAAGCGGTAAAAACCAATCCGTCTGGAGTCCGGGCTCCACCAGAAAGCCCTGTAGCGGGACGGACGCCCAAGGATTTCCTCATAATAGACCCAGGATGCATAACCGTTGCTGATAAGTCCCCCGCCGTCGGAAGTCAGCTGCCGCTCCGTTCCATCAGCTATTTCCCTCACCCAGAGATTGCCGTCACGGGTAAAGGCTTCCATGGTCGAGTCCGGAGATGGAGTAAGATTCATTTCAAGGGCCGCAATTGCGGAGAGCAGGGTTATCAATATGGCATTCATACAAAAAACCTGTCAGGGAAATTAACAAGATAAACTTTCTTAACCGCGCGGGTAAGTGCCGTGTAGAGCCATTTCAAGTCCTCTATGCCCTGTTCGTCCTGCCAGAAGGGGCAGTCGATAAAGACACAGTCCCACTGGCCGCCCTGGCTCTTGTGGCAGGTCACCGCCTCGGCGTACTTGAGCTGCAGTGCATTATAGAAAGGATCCTCGCGCACAGCCATCCAGCGTTTCTGCTTGCCGCGGATATGGCTGTAATCGGCATTTACCCCCTGATAAAGCGCATTCTGCTGCTCATAGGTCAGGGACGGCGATTCGCTCTCAAGCGTATTCAGCAGCAGCATCGCCTTGACGGAAGCATCGCCGTAATCGGGAAAAGTAAGCTGCGCTTCCGCGAATTCGAAGCCATAGCGCGAATGATAGCGCGAAATTCGCCCAAGCAGCGCCGTATCGCCGTTGGCGATATAATCCAGCCCCTTCACCCCCTCGAGGAACTGATAGCAGTTCTTGACGATCATCAGCCGTTCTCCGCGGACAAGGCGTTCTTCCTTGAACTGTACCATCGAACGGATGCCGAGATTGTAGCGAATTGCACGTTTGTTCGAGCGGCACAGGACGATGGTGCAGTCCTCGCCATAGCGGCCATAGGCGTCCGATAGGGTTTCGATGAGGGATGCGCCGTCTATGCGTTCGATGTCAGTGAAGCCGGCAAGCGAAAGCCGTATATCGCAGGGGCCGCCGGCGACGATGCGCTCGCGCAGGGCGGTCGCATTAACCAATATGCCTGAACCGCGGGCCTGGCGCACCACCGTCACAAGCTCGGTCCTGCGCACGCCGCCGAAGTAAGCCATGTACTCCATATCCAGTGCCGGACTGGCATCCAACCCTACAGGAGGCAACTGGGCGCCATCCCCGACGAGTATAAGCCGGCATCCGGTACCGTTGCGGACGAACTGCACCAGGTCTTCAAGCAGGTTCCCCGAACCGAACTGCATAACCTTCTGGCCTTCATCAAGGCCGATGAGCGACACCTCATCGACTATGAAAAGCGTATCGCGGGACTCGTTGGGCGCAAGGGAGAAGCGGCCGAATCCGTCGTCCCCTACCCCTTTCTGGCGGTAGATATGCTTGTGGATGGTCCAGGCGGGGCTGCCGGCGATTCCGGAAAAGACCTTGGCCGCGCGCCCGGTCGGTGCCAGAAGCACGCAGTGGGTCCCGAGCGCCCGCAGAGCGCCGATAACGGAACCCATCGCCGTAGTCTTGCCGGTTCCGGCATAGCCGTTTACGACGAGTATATCCGAATCGTCGCAGGTAATGAAATCCGCAGTCTCCCTAAGCAGTTTGTCCTGACATGGTGTAGGCTCAAAGCCAAGCCGCTTGAGGAATTCGGAGTAGAGATAGTCGCCGCGGCTCACCTGGAGCGCCTCCTGCCGCTGAATAGCATTGCAAGTACGGCAATTACTGGATAAATCTCTATACGCCCCAGGAACATGTCGATCGAGAAAAGGAACTTCGCTGCAGCGGGAAGTGCATGGAAACTGTTGAAGCCCCCGAGTTCCTCGATGGCGGGCCCTACATTGCTGAGCGACGCTACCGAAGCCGCAAAGGAACTGTGCGGATTTACGCCGATGGCAAAGCTTATCAATATGGAAAGCACCAGCATCGCCGAATAGAGCAGTATATAGAGAAGGTGGGGATAGACGTCCTCGTCCCGCAGGGTCCGGCGCCCCAGTTTGACCTCGTTTACGGAGGAGGGATGCAGAACGCGTCCCAACTGGCGATTAAAGCTCTTGAACATCAGCAATATACGGTCCGCCTTGAGCCCACCGGACGGAGAACCGGCGCAACCGCACATAAGCGACAGCGTAACTATCAGTGCATTTGCAAAACGGGGCCACTGGGAATAGTCTGCAACGGAGAAACCCGTGGTGGAAGCGATGCTGACGGTCTGGAAGGAGGCATAGCGGAATGCTTCGCCCCAGTCCCCCACGCAGCCGTCCAGCTTCAGGCTAATTCCCATCAGCACTATTATGGCGGCAACGGTGCCGAGGTAAAAACGCAGTACGGGATTGTTGAGCGGCTTAAAGGAACGGGTTACGACTGTAAGGAAGAGCAGGCCGAAATGAAGCGATGCCAGCAGCATGAACACTATTGTCAGCCCCTCGATAAGAGGCGAGCCGAAAGCGGCGATGGAAAGGGTCCGGCTGCTGAACCCGCCTGCGGCGCAGACGCTGAAAGCATGGCACAGCGCATCGAAAACCGGCATTCCCGCAAGCCAGTAAGACAGGAACGAGACCAGAGCAAGGGCGATATAAACCACGGCAAAGACATATACGCTGCGGTTTGCACGCGCCGAGTAGTTGTCCTTCGAAAGGCTGGATACTTCCATATTGGTAAGCCGCATCTTGACCGGACTGGTGCCCGGAATCACCAGCAGCAGGAACACGACTACTCCAAGGCCGCCGATAAAGTGCGTGGAAGCCCTCCAGAATACCAGGCTGCGGGGAAGGGCCTCGACGTCGTCCAGAATCGTGGAGCCGGTGGTGGTGAAGCCGGAAACACTCTCGAACCAGGCATCCGCCACGCTGAAAGGGCCTCCCCATAGTATGTAAGGCATCATTCCGAACACGAATGACAGCAGCCAGGAAAGAGTGATGATGAGATATCCTTCCGTAAGCGTTATTTCCTTTGTCTTACGGACGAAAATAAAGGGGAATATTCCGGTGATCCCGGTAATGAGGAAACTCACCAGCAGGGGGGCGTAGGCGCTGTCACGCCCCTCCAGCAGGGACACCCCCACTGAAAGCAGCATGAAAAGGGCACTTACCAGCAGGGCATAGCCCACGTATTTGCTGACGGTCCTCAGGTTCATTGTCCGGAATTCTTCTTGAGTGCGGAAATGCGGCGCCTCAGCTCCTGGTTTTCGTCCGTGATGTAACGGATGCCGTCATTGAGCTGCCGCAACTGGTCGTCACCGTCGAAAAGGATAGTGTACTTCTTGTCGTGGGTCATATAGGCATCCAGCGACGCAAGCATCCTGTAGAGGGGGCTGACATAGTAGGACAGCACATAGAAGAGCAGCAGCAGGACCAGGATGATTCCCACGCCTACGGCTACGATTCCGGGAATGACGCTGCGGTAGAACCCGCTTTCAAAGGTCTCGGAATTGGACTGCAGGTCCTTGTAGATTGCTGCCGTAAGCGCATCTATACGCTCGTTCAGGCGGTTGAAGCGCGGCTGCAGGCGGCCGAAGTACCAGGCCCGCGTATCGATAAAATCAGAAACTATCACGTTCTGCAATTCCAGGGACGTAAGCATGTAGGCCGAATAGGCATAGAGCAGCGAATCCGTAAGCGCCGATACCGGCCCGAGCGCCATGGACGCCCGCAGCGAATCGGAACAGTCCATGAAGGCTTTTTCGTTGAAATCAGGCAGGGTACTCTTATGCTCGTCCCCGATTACCTCGAGTATGCCGAGGTTGTAAGCGTTGGTGAGCGATGCCAGCTTCCTGGCCGTATTGATGCTGCTGATATCCTCCGCGACCAGGTCTGAGACATAGGAACTCATTCTGGCATACTCCATTACGGAAATTATACAGGCAATCAGGAGGACCGCTGCAACGGAGAGGAGACTCAGCGTGAATTTGGACTTCATTGGTCCGCGTTTTTAAAATTTTTCAATAACTATCCACAAATGTAAGAATTTTTTGATTACTTTTGCTATCCCTTGCACAAATAGAATGGGTAACACAAAGACAAAAAAAGAGATTTTAAGCCTCTGCATAGACCACGGAAGCTATTGTATCGCGGATTTCAGCCGCGAGCTCGGAATTAGCGTCCCCACCGCCACCAAAATAGTGGAGGAACTCCTGGAAGAAGGGATACTGCGCGATGAAGGCAAGGTAGGCACTTCCGGAGGCAGGAGGCCGAATACCTACGGACTGAATCCGGATGCCGGCTATTTTCTGGGAATCGATGTCGGCAGGCACCACTTCCACATAATGGTTACTGATTTCAAAGGCTCGCCTGTTAAGTATATCCAGGACATTGAGTTCGTCCTTGAAGCTGGCGCCGATTCCTTCCGCCGCATGTGCCGTAGGGTAATAGACGAAGTGGTAGGCGCCGGAATTCCATGGATAAAGATTTTCGCTGCTGGCATTAGCCTTTCCGGACGCGTGAACCCGGAAAAAGGCTATAGCCTTACTTACTCCGTGAGCGAGGAGATTCCCATGCTGGATCTCTTCCGAAAAGAACTGAACGTCCCGGTAAGCATAGAGAACGATTCCCGGGCCATGGCCTACGGGGAGTACATGACGCTCGGGAAAGACGCCGACCCCAACATGATTTTCATAAACCTGAGCTGGGGGCTTGGTATGGGGATGATACTGGACGGAAAGCTCTATTACGGCAAATCCGGCTTTTCGGGCGAGATAGGGCATTTCCCACTGCTGGACAATGATATTATGTGCCGATGCGGCAAGGTGGGCTGCCTCGAGACGGGGGCATCCGGCTCTGCCCTGAGGCGCGAGATAGAAGAGCAGCTTGCAGACGGGCGCCCGTCATCCCTTTCCGCCATTTACACCCAGAGAGGCGAAATCGACCTTGAGGACATACTGAAGGCCATCCAGGAGGAGGATATGCTGGCAATTGAGGGCATTGAGCAGGTGGGAGAAACCCTGGGACGCGGGATTGCCGGAATATTGAATATTTTCAATCCGGGGCTGGTGGTTGTGGGCGGACGGCTGATAGTTGGCAAAGATTACCTGATGCTTCCAATCAAGACGGCCGTTAACAAGATGTCCCTGCACAAGGTGACAAGCGACACGAGGTTCATCCTGTCCCGGCTCGGGCGGCAGGCCGCCGGCCTGGGCGACTGCCTCCTTGCCAGGGCGAAGTTCCTTGAACTGAGTTATTAATTAACGGGTTGCGACAACGGGCGCTTGTTGCTTCGTAACCCGTTATTAAACAGAAAATTATGTTATCGGAAACAGCGTTTAATACTTTGATATGGACTATGGCGGGTCTCGCCGTGGTCGTGTTCGTCAGCCTGTATTTTGTGAATGCCGGTTACGGGCAGTTCCGCAGCCGAAAATGGGGCTGGAGCATCAGCAACCGCATGGCCTGGGTACTGATGGAAGCGCCGGTCTTCTTCGTCATGCTGCTTATCTGGGGTCGCGCAGGATTCAGCAGCCACATCCCTGAACTGGTCCTGCTGCTGCTGTTCGAGATGCATTATTTCCAGCGCAGTTTCATTTTCCCGCTGCTGCTGCGAGGCAAGAGCCGCATGCCGGTGGCAATCATGCTGATGGGAGTCTGCTTCAATACTATCAACGGCATACTCCAGGGGGGCGGCCTGTACTGGTATCCCAATCCGGGATTTGCCCAGGGGGCCGGTTATATGCTGCGATGGAATTTCATCGCCGGCGTTGCGCTGTTTCTGTTCGGCTTTGCGGTTAACCTGCAGTCGGACAGCGTTATACGTCACCTCCGCAAGCCCGGGGACTCCAGGCATTATCTCCCAGCCCGAGGGCTGTACCGCTATGTAACCAGTGCCAATTATTTCGGGGAAATCACTGAATGGGTAGGCTTTGCGCTGGCCGCATCGACTCCTGCCGCATGGATATTCCCGCTATGGACTGCGGCGAACCTCGTTCCCCGCGCAAACTCAATCTATCATCACTATCAGGATGAATTCGGCGCCGAAGCCGTAGCCCCGCGCAAGCGCGTTTTTCCGTTCCTGTACTAAGCCCTTTTCAGCCCAGCAGGTGTTCGAGCAGAATCTTTACGCCGATACCTATGAGGATGATACCGCCCGCAAGCTCCGGACGCAGGCGGCGGTTTACGGCATCGCCCCAACGGCGGCCGAGCAGGAAGCCGGCAATGCTCATAAGGAATGACACCGCCCCGATGACGAGCAGCGGCATCAGCAGCGAACGCATATCCGAATAGCCCGTACAGGCGAAACTTATGCCTACGGCAAGGGCGTCTATGCTCGTAGCCACCGCAAGGGCAAGCTGGGTCTTAAGCTCGAGCGGACGTATTGACGCCTCTTCATCGCCCCTGAATGATTCCAGCACCATCCTGCCTCCGATGAAAGCGAGCATCGCGAAGGCAATCCAATGATCAATACTTTCCAGGAAAACGCTGAACCTGCTGGTAAGCGCCCAGCCGGCAAGCGGCATCGCGGCTTGGAAAAAGCCAAAGAAGAAGGCAAGGCGGAGCATGGTCCCGGCACTCTTGCAGGAACGCAAAATCACCCCGCAGACCACTGAAACGGCGAAGCAATCCATCGCCAGGGCAAACGCTATCAGCAGAATTTCAAACACGCCGCAAAAGTAGCAAAAAAATTGTTAAAAAATTTGTGGAAAAATTTGGAAGAAGGTGGAAAAAAGTGGAAAATTTTTCTTACCTTTGCATCACTTGCAATCAAGGAATATGGTGACATTTATAGGCACATACCGCTCCAAGGTGGACGACAAGGGGAGAATCGTTTTTCCCGCGGCGTTCAAGGGCAGCCTTGCCCCCGGCAGCGATATGCGCTTCGTCATCAAGAAGAGCCTCTATTCAGACTGCCTTGACATGTACTCCTACGAGGAGTGGGAAAGGGAATCCGAAAAGAGACGGGAACAACTCGACTTCTTCAACCCGCAGCACGTGCTTTTCTGGCGCGAATACATGCGGGACTGCGTAGTCGTGGAACCGGACCCCAAGCTGGGCCGCATATTGATTCCGGGATATCTCCTTGACGCAATCGGTATCAAAAAAGAAGTGGCATTCCTGGGCATCAACTTCAAGATCGAGATATGGGCGGGAGAGAAATTCGAGTCTGCAAGAGTATCCCGTGAAGATTATGTCTCGATAGCCCAGAGCCTTTCCAAAAAGTAGGAGGACTGGAAAATGTCCGACTATCACATCCCGGTCCTTCTAGAAGAGAGCGTAGGCGGCCTTGTGCTAAACCCCGACGGGGTTTATGCCGACGCCACCTTCGGCGGCGGCGGCCACAGCCGCGCGATACTCGCGCGACTGTCCTCACAAGGCCGCCTCATATCCTTTGACCTGGACTCTGACGCGGCCTCCCAGGCCCCCTCGGACCCCCGCTTCACCCTGGTCCGCAACAACTTCCGCTTCATCCACAACTACACGCGGATGCTCGCGCCGGAAGGGCTGGACGGCATACTTGCAGACCTGGGAGTATCATCCCACCAGTTCGACACCGCGGAAAGGGGCTTCTCCTTCCGCTTCGACGCCCCGCTGGACATGAGGATGAACGCCAGCAACGAAAAGACAGCGGCTGACATTGTCAATTCCTGCACGCAGGAAGAGCTCGAGCGAATCTTCAGGAACTACGGGGAGGTTGACGGGGCGCGCCAGCTCGCTCGACAGATCGTCGTGGCCAGGGAGACGGCCCCCATACTCACCACCACCGGGCTTTCCGCCGTCATAGCCACGGCAATGCCCCAGTTCCAGGCTCACAAGCAGACCCCCAAGGTGTTCCAGGCCCTGCGGATAGAGGTAAACGGGGAAATGCGTTCCCTGGAAAAATTCCTCACCGGAGCCGCCCGTTCCCTCAAACCAGGAGGGATACTCGCCGTAATCACCTACCACTCCCTGGAAGACCGCATGGTGAAACAATTCATGCGCGAGCCTTCGGGCGGCCTGAGCCCGGTAAACCGGAAGCCCATACTGCCCTCTGATGAAGAAGTGGCGACCAACCCCCGCGCCCGCAGCGCAAAGCTGCGCATCGCCAAAAAAACCGGAGAGAAATCATGGGAAAACTAGGAAGGGCAGGCAAAATACTGCTGAACAGCATCGTAGCCATCTGGAAGGGAGAATTCCTGCTCCGGCTGCGCGCGGACAGGTTCCTGGCCCACATACTGTACACCTTCCTGCTACTGGGGGTAATCATCTGGGTATCCCTGCTCATCGACACTACGATGAACAACGTGGAAAAGAATTACAGGCGCATAAGCGAACTGCGGATGGAGCAGTCGCTCCTCAAATACGAAATGACACAGACCTGCGGCCGCAGCGCCGTGGCGAAAAGGCTGGCGGCAATGGGGTCGCAACTCAGGGAACCGGAAAACAATGCAACTAAAGTAAGCGCAAAATGAGCGAAGGCAGAAAACAGCGTGACCGTATAGGCATCACCCTTTACATACTGTACCGCCTGCTGGTACTGGCTTCGGTCGTAGTCATCGCCAAGATACTCTGGCTGCAGCTTTTCTTCCGTCCCAATCCGCGCATAGCATCAGCCCTCACGCCCCCGCACAAATGCAAGGTGCTCGAGCCCGCGCGCGGGAACATACTTGACTGCAACGGGCGCATACTGGCCATCTCGTCGCCCTCCTTCCAGATATACATGGACTGCACGGTAATGAAAAAGCACCACGAGGACATGGAGGACAAGGCCAAGGGCAAGGCGATGGAGGAGAAATGGCTGGAAGATGCGAACCGCCTGAGCCGTGAGCTGGCAAAGGTATTCCCCGGCAAAAGCGCGGAACGCTTCTACAAGGAAATCCGTGAAGGACGGCAGCGGGGCAAGCAGTACCTCATGATAGGCTCTCCGGTGGACAAGGAGACCCTGGACCGCATAAAGAAATTCCCGCTCTTTGAGCAGGGACAGTACAAGGGAGGCATAATAGTAAAGCAGGTAACTGCGCGCAAATACCCCTACGGAGGGCTCGCACGGCGCACCCTTGGTTTCATCCGGGACGCGAGCAGCAACGTGGTGAACGACAAGATAGGGCTCGAAGGCAAATTCGACTACATACTGAAGGGCGAAGCCGGGCACGAATGGATGCGCAAATGCGACTACGGGCTGGTCCGGGACTTTGACAGCACCTACGTGCAGGCAATAGACGGGCAGGACATACGCACCACCATCGACATAGACCTCCAGGCGGTTGCAGACCGGGTATTGCGCGAGCAGATAGAGGACGAGGGCGAACTCGAGGCCGCCTGCTTCGGCCTGATGGAAGTGAAGACCGGGGCGATGCGCGTTATGGTGAACCTGATGCGCGACCCCACCTCCGGAGGCCGCTTCCTGGAAATATCCAACCTGCTGATAAACAGGCGCGGGGAACCGGGTTCGGTATTCAAGACCGTCACCCTTGCAGCCCTGCTCACGGACGGGCACCTGAAGTCGCTCGAGCAGAAGATTCCCACCAACCACGGAATAGTCAGCGGCACGAGAATCCACCAGGACGACCACATCACCTCCTTCGAGCGCCGCAACCATACAAGCAGCATATCGATGTACGACGGTTTCAAGATGTCGTCCAACTACGTGCTCGCCACCTGGGCCATAAACTGCTACGGGCGCAATCCCCAGGCATTCTCGGACCGGCTCAACTCATTCTGCATAGGGCAGCGCTTCGATTTCGACATCGTCGGTCTCGCCTCCCCTTTTATCGCTTCCCCCTCCAACAGGAAGCCCTGGACGAATACGGATCTCGGAACGGTAGCTTACGGCTACTCTACCCTCTTTTCTCCGATATATACGCTTATGTTCTACAACGCAATCGCGAACAAGGGGCGCATGATGAAACCCTACCTGGTTGAACAGATTGAAAGGGACGGGGTCGCAACGGAGAAAAGAGGGCCGATCATCCTCCGCGACTCGATTTTCAACAGCGCCGTGGCCGATACGCTCACGCGCGCCCTTATGGCGGTGACCTCCGAAGGGACCGCCACCATACTCAGGAATGCACGCTGCGCCGTCGCCGGCAAGACGGGTACCGCCCGTATCGCCTACGACGACAGGCATTATGTAGATGAACTGGGACGCTACAAGAACCAGGGCAGTTTCGTAGGCTTCTTCCCCGCCGACGGTGAGCCGCTCTACAGTGTCATCTGCGTAGTGTACTCGAAACTCAGCCACCGCAGCTTCTACGGCGGGACCATCCCCGCACGAGCCGTAAAGGCATTTATCGACGAACTCGAAAGGACCGACCCCTATTTCAGGAAACAGCTATGAAACTTTCGCAAATAATAAAGGACTGCGGCGTGGTACGCACGCTCGGGAACACCGACACCGAAATCAGCGCAATCACCAACGATTCCCGCAAAGCCGCCCCCGGATGCCTTTTCGCAGCCGTACGCGGATGCGGGAACGACGGCCACGCATACATCGGCGCGGCAGTGGAAAAAGGCGCTTCCGCCATTCTTTGCGAAGAGGGCGCCGAAGTCCCCGAAGGGGTAACGGCAGTTTTCTGCAAAAGCAGCAAATACGCAGTTGCAAGGGCAGCTGACGCATTCTACGGGCATCCTTCCGGAAAGCTGAAGCTGGTAGGCATAACCGGAACCAACGGCAAGACCACCACGGTCACTATGCTGTACAACCTTTTCCGCTCGCTCGGGCACGAGTGCGGCCTGCTCTCCACCATCGCGAATTTCGTCGGAGACAGGCGCAGCGAGACTGCAAATACCACCTCCGACCCCGTAACCCTCAACGCCCTGCTCGCCGACATGGTAGACGCGGGCTGCGAATACGCCTTCATGGAAGTCAGTTCCATAGGGGTCGAGCAGGAGCGCATAGCCGGGCTGGAATTTGCCGCAGGCATCTTTTCCAACCTCACGCACGACCACCTGGACTATCACGGCACTTTCGACGAATACCTGCGCTGCAAGAAACTGTTCTTCGATTCGCTCGGTAAAAAGGCCATTGCCCTGATCAACACCGATGACCGCAACGCCCGGATAATGGTGCAGAACTGCGCCGCAAGGGTGGTCAGCTATTCCTGCAAGTCGGCCGCAGACCATAAATGCCGCATACTGGAGCGCGACGTGAACGGAATGATGCTCCGTATCGACGGAACCGAGACCTGGACTCCCCTTACCGGCACCCACAATGCCTACAACATACTCGCCGTATATTCCACGGCAGTAGAACTCGGGGTTCCGAAGGACGAAGCGCTGATTGCGGTATCGAAGCTGCAGGCGGCGAAGGGGCGCATGGAAACGATGCACGGCGGACGCGGCATCAGCGTAGTGATTGACTATGCCCATACCCCCGATGCGATGGAGAACGTGCTCCGGGCCCTGCGGGAAGTAGCCCCCGGAAAGCAGCTCGTCTGCCTCTTCGGCTGCGGCGGCGACCGGGACCGCAGCAAGCGTCCGGAGATGGCGGCTGTCGCCGAGAAATACTCGGACCGCATCATAATCACTTCCGACAACAGCCGCTCCGAGCGCACTGCGGACATCATCGCCGAGATAAAGACCGGCCTCAGCCCGAAGGGTATAGCCAAGGCAATTTGCATCGAAGACCGCGCCGAAGCGATACGCACCGCAATACTGACCTCCGCCGACGGAGCCGTAATCCTGCTCGCCGGCAAAGGACACGAGACCTACCAGATTCTCTCCGACGGGAAGCACCACTTCGACGAGAGGGAAATCGTTGCCGAAACCTTTAATAACATCTAAGATATGCTGTACCGTCTTTTCGAACTTCTCCAGAACTACGACATCCCCGGGCAGCACCTGATGAGCTACCTGAGCTTCAGGGCCCTCCTGGCCGCGGTAATCAGCATGCTGATCGCCTGGTTCGCCGGCAAGCGCATAATCGGCTGGCTGCAGCGCAAGCAGATCGGAGAAACGATACGGGACCTCGGGCTGGAAGGCCAGATGCAGAAGAAAGGTACCCCGACAATGGGGGGTATAATCATAATCCTGTCGCTCATAGTGTCCGTGCTGCTGGTCTGCGACCTTCGCAACATCTACGTACTGTTACTCCTTCTCACCACCATCTGGTGCGGGACGATGGGATTCATAGACGACTCCATCAAGACCTTCAGGCACAACAAGGACGGCATGAGCGAAAAGGCAAAGCTCGCCGGACAGGTGGGACTCGGTCTTATCATAGCCCTGACGGTCTGCTTCAACAACGATATAGTAGTACGCGAGAGCGTCCGCCTGCAGACCGTAACCACGGTAAGGGACTCCCTTGACGTAGATTCCGAAAGGGCGGTCGAGGACAGCCGATGGAGCGAGCAGGACGTAGTCAAGAGCACAAAAACCACCATTCCCTTCGTAAAGGACCACGAATTCGATTACAAGTGGCTCTCCCCTTTCAAGGGCCGCTGGGGGTGGTATTTCAAGTGGGCCGTATACATGCTCATGATAGTGCTGGTTATCACAGCCTGCTCCAACGGGGCCAACCTCACGGACGGAATGGACGGGCTCGCCACCGGCACATCTGCGATAGTGGCGGCGGTAATAGGCGTACTGGCATGGCTGGGAGGCAACATCGTCAATTCCGGCTACCTGCACATAATGTACATACCCGGCAGCGGCGAGATAGCCGTGTTCATGTCCGCATTCGCGGGCGCGCTCATCGGCTTCCTGTGGTATAACACCTATCCCGCGCAGGTATTCATGGGCGACACCGGCAGCCTCGCCATCGGCGGAATTATCGGCGTAAGCGCAGTGCTTATACGCAAGGAACTGCTTCTGCCCCTGCTTTGCGGCATTTTCTTCGTCGAGAGCGCATCGGTGATTATCCAGCGCAAGTGGTTCCACCACACAAAGAAGAAATACGGCGAGGGGCGCAGGGTCTTCCTGATGGCGCCGCTGCATCACCACTATCAGAAGAAAGGCATCCCTGAACCTCGGATCGTAACGCGGTTCTGGATAGTCGGAATCATACTTGGACTGGCAACGCTTGCAATATTTAAAATTAGATGACAAATAGCTGAAGCGCAAATAGTTGCAGCAGATTTGCCAGCTGCAACCTTTTTCCCGGATAGGGTTGCGAAGCAACAGGGAGCAGTTGGCAATCTGATGAAACAGCGCAAAGCTATTTGATAAATTCAGAATAATGAACAAAATAGTAGTATTAGGGGGAGCGGAGAGCGGAGTAGGTGCCGCCGTGCTCGCAAAAGTAAAAGGCTTCGACGTTTTCCTGTCGGACAACGGAAGCATCAAGGACGAATATGCAGAAATGCTGCGCAAATGGAACATTCCCTTCGAGCAGGGCGGCCACAGCGAGGAGCGCATACTCTGCGCCGACGAGGTCATCAAGAGCCCGGGCATTCCGTCCACGGCCCCGCTTATTCGCAAACTCGCCGGACAGGGAACGCACATCGTTTCCGAGATAGAGTTCGCATCCCGCTACGACAGCGCAAAGAAAATCTGCATCACCGGCTCCAACGGCAAGACCACCACGACATCGCTGATACACTACCTGCTCAAGGAAGCCGGCCTGAACGTGGGACTGGGCGGAAACATAGGCAAGAGCTACGCCCTGCAGGTAGCAACCGAGCAGCACGACTACTATGTCCTGGAAATCAGCAGTTTCCAGCTGGACGACACCTACGATTTCCGTCCTGACATAGCCATCATCACCAACATTACCCCCGACCACCTGGACCGCTACGACCACAAGATGGAGAACTACGTGCGCGCGAAATTCAAGATTACCCAGAACCTCCGTCCCGAGGACTGCTTCATCTTCGATTCCGACGACGCCATAACCATCGAGCACCTGAGCAAGATTGTGCTGAAAGCCAAGATGCTCCCCTACTCCCAGCAGAAAGAGGTCGCCCAGGGCGCCTTCGTGCGCGACGACAAGATCGTAGTCCGCTACGAAGAGAGCGAGAGCGAAATCTATCTCAAGAGCCTCGCACTCTCCGGACGCCACAACATCTACAACTCAATGGCCGCCGCGATAGCCGCAAAGGTAAGCGGCGTCAAGGACGACGTCATCCGTGAATCCCTGAGCTCGTTCAAGGGGATAGAGCACCGCTTGGAAAACGTACTCAGCGTAGGCGGAGTACTCTACATCAACGATTCCAAGGCCACCAATGTAGATTCTGCATGGTACGCGCTGGAATGCCAGACAAAACCTGTGGTATGGATAGTAGGCGGCACGGACAAGGGCAACGACTACGACATACTCAAGCCGGTAGTCTCCAAGAAAGTACGCGCCATAGTCTGCATGGGGGTCGACAACGCCAAGATCCACGCAGCCTTCGAGGACATCGTGGGCAGCGCCAACATCTGCGACACGCTCAGCGCCATGGATGCTGTCAAGGCGTCAGCCGCTTTCGCGTCCAAGGGAGACGTGGTCCTTCTGAGCCCCTGCTGCGCCAGCTTCGACCTGTTCAAGAACTATGAGGACAGGGGCCGCCAGTTCAAAGAAGCCGTAAGGAGCCTCTGACATGCCGGCGGGAAAGAACAAATCACTGATTCTCAGCCTGGTGAACAGGCTGCAGGGGGACAAGGTCATCTGGATGATATTGCTGATGCTTGTCCTCACGTCCGTTGTCTGCATGTTCTCCTCCACCTCCCGTCTGATCGAAGGAGGGCGCACGAGGGTGGACATCGTAAGGAGCCAGCTGATAGTCGTAGCCGCAGGCCTGACCATCGTACTCATCTGCTACAATATACGCAGCATCGAGTTCTTCCGGAAACTGTCTTTCTGGATGCTCCCGCTGTCGCTCGTGCTGCTGACGGCCCTGCGTGTGCTGCCCGGCGGCAATGGCTTCATAAGCGCTCCGGAAATCAACGGGGCGAAGCGTGTACTCTCAATAGCCGGGAAGCAGATACACGTGCTCGAGATAGTAAAGATAGCGATGGTCCTCTATCTCGGCTGGGCTCTCGACGCCTTCCACAGGAAGCGCATCAACTGGCCAAAGAAAGAGCTTGGAAGGAATATCCTGTTCATATATCTTCCCTTCGTTACCGTATTCATGCTGGCCCTGCCCAGCAGCAACACGGCGGCGCTTTTCATCGGCGGGATAATGTTCCTGGTGATATTGCTGGGCGGAGGGAGCAAGCGCGACCTCGCCGTAATCCTGGCCGCGGCCGTGGTTATCCTCGGTCTGTGCTTCGGCATTTACAAAGTCAGCGACGGAAAGGTATTCTCCCGCATCGGCACCGGCATTTCACGAATCTTCGACCACCACGACTGGGAACAGCAGTTCCTTGAAAGCGAGAAATATTCTCCTGACTGGGACAAGGCCCGCGACCATCTCCAGCAGGGGTACAGCGCAAAAATCGCAATCCATGAAGGCGGAATCCTGGGCAAGGGTCCGGGACAGAGCACCCAGCGCTATATAGTGCCCGACATGCCGTCGGACTACATGTACAGTTTCATAGTCGAGGAATACGGGCTGTGGGGAGGCATCCTGGTACTTGCGCTCTATGTGTCGCTCATGGCAAGGGGCGCAATAATAGCCCGTGACGTCGGCGACAGCCTGTACGCAAAACTCGTAGTGGCGGGGCTCTGCCTGCTTATAGTAGGCCAGGCGTTCCTGCACATGCTGGTAAATGTGGATATCGGTCCAATGACCGGGCAGACGCTCCCCATGATAAGCCACGGGAATTCAGCTTTCCTGTGCTTCTCGCTGGCCTTCGGCATACTGCTGTCATTCAGCCGCCAGGCCCGGAAACGCATCGAGACGGAAACCGCCAAGGCGGACCCCATAATAAAGGACACAGTAGAATTCAGCGATGAAGAACTTTAAGGCACTGCGCGTAATAATCAGCGGCGGAGGCACCGGGGGGCATATTTTCCCCGCCATATCGATCGCCGATGCACTGAAGAAGGCAAATCCCGACTCGGAAATACTTTTCGTAGGAGCGGAAGGGAAAATGGAGATGGAGAAGGTTCCGGCGGCTGGATACAGCATAGTGGGACTGCCTGTAGCAGGACTCCAGCGCAAACTTACGCCCTCCGGCATCGCAAAGAACCTGCTTCTGCCCTTCAAACTGATTGCAAGCGACTGCAGAGCCGGCAAAGTGCTCAGAAAATTCAAGCCGGATATCGCTGTGGGCGTAGGCGGGTATGCCAGTGCCCCCCTGCTGAGGAAAGCCCAGAGCCGCAACATCCCCACCCTGCTCCAGGAACAGAACGGCTTTGCCGGGATGGCGAACAAGATGCTCGGGCTCAAGGCAAAATGCATCTGCGTGGCCTATGAAGGCATGGAGCGTTTCTTCCCGAAAGACCGCATAGTCATGACCGGTAATCCCATACGCTCCGATATCCATACCTACGGTGATTCCGAACGCGCGGAAGGCCTCGAATACTATGGGCTCGATGCCTCCAAAAAGCATATCCTCGTAATCGGCGGAAGCCTCGGCAGCGCAACCCTCAACAGCAGCATGCAGCGCTGGATTGAAGCCGGCTGCCCGGGCGGCGAAGGAGTGGAAGTGCTTTGGCAGTGCGGCGGATGGTACAGTGCACAGACGGATGCATTCATGGCTTCGCACCCCGGAGTCCCCGTAAAGCACAGTGCATTCCTCAAACGCATGGACCTCGCCTATGCGCTCGCCGACGTAGTGATTTCGCGCTCCGGAGCATCCTCAGTATCGGAAATCTGCGCGGCCGGGAAAGCGGCGGTGTTCGTACCTTCGCCCAATGTGGCGGAAGACCATCAGACGCATAATGCGATGGCGCTGGTACGGCGGGATGCCGCCCTTATGGTGAAGGATTCCGATGCGGCCGAAAAGATGATGGAGACGGCGCTGGGGCTGCTTTCTGACGGTGAGCGCCGCGCCGCACTCGAAAAGAATGCGCTTGCGATGGCCCTGCCCGGCGCGGCGCAGAAAATAGTCGAAGAAATATACAAACTGGTATGAACGTTTATTTTATAGGCATCGGCGGTATAGGCATGAGCGCCATCGCCCGCTACTACAAGCGCAAGGGAAATGTTGTATCCGGCTATGACCGCACTCCGTCGCCGCTTACGGCAGAACTCGAAGCGGAGGGCATCCCCGTGCATTACAGCCCCGATTGCAGCTGCATTCCGGAGGACAAGGCATCGACGCTGGTAATCTGGACTCCCGCCATTCCGCAGGACATGGAAGAGCTGGTGTTCGTGCGGGAAAACGGCTACAGGCTCATAAAGCGTTCCCGGGCGCTCGGCGAAATCTGCATTGGACAGCGCTGCCTTGCGGTTGCAGGCACGCACGGGAAGACAACCACGACAACGCTTACGGCGCATATCATGAACGAAAGTGGGCCCGGAGCCTCTGCCTTCCTCGGCGGGATATCAAAGAATTACGGCACGAACCTGCTGGTGAGCGCGGAAAAGAATATCGTTGTGGAAGCTGACGAATTCGACCGCTCGTTCCTTCAGCTGAATCCCACAGTAGCCGTTATAACCGCGATGGACGCGGACCACCTGGATATTTACGGAGACCTCGAACATGTGCAGGAGGCGTACAGGCAGTTTGCATCCCAGGTTGAAGGCACGCTGATCCTGAAATACGGGCTGCCGATAACGCAGGATGAAATAAGCGCGCATATTTACACCTATCATCTGGATAATCCCGAAGCCGATTTTCACGCTTCGGACATGAAGGCGGAGACGGACGGGCATTACCGCTTCAACCTTGTCTATCCAGGCGGAGTAATTGAAGACATACGCGCGGGAATCCCCGGATGGATCGGGGTAGAGAACAGTATCGCCGCAGCCGCCGTCTGCCTTTGCGAAGGCGTGTCGCACGAGGGAATCCGCAAGTCCGTAGGCAGCTTTAGCGGAGTCCGCAGGCGGCTTGACGAGCGCTTTGCCGCTCCCAGGCTCAATTATATCGACGATTATGCCCATCATCCCGCGGAACTCGCAGCAGCCATAAGCTCGCTGCGCAGCGTATTTCCCGGAAGGAAGCTTACCGGTGTCTTCCAGCCGCACCTTTATACCCGGACGAGGGATTTTGCGCCTGAGTTCGCCAAGGCACTGAGTGCGCTTGACAACCTGATACTGCTGGATATCTATCCGGCAAGGGAAGAGCCTATTCCGGGTGTTACGTCGGAGCTGATACTCAAGGATGTTACCTGTCCGGAGAAGGTGCTCATCCGTAAGGAAGAGCTGCTCGATTACCTGAAAGGCAAGCCTCTGGATGTTCTTGCCACCTTCGGGGCCGGAGACATCGACAGGCTGGTGGAGCCCATAGCTGAAATGTTGAAAAAATTATGAACAAAGGAATGATAAGGTATATTGTTGCGGCGTTGTTCGTGGCAGGGATGGCGATACTGACCGGGGCTGGGATAGCCGGGTACAGCAATGGTATTGCATCGAATGCCTGCAATTCGCTCTGCGTCGAATTTAACGGCGGGGAGCCTTTCCTTGATGCGGATGCGGTAAATGAGCTGCTGGAAGAGGAATACGGCGTGTTTGTAGGCCAGCGCATAGACAGTATTTCCCTTCACCGGGTTGAGGAAATCCTGGATGCGAGCGGTCCGGTGAAGAAGAGCGAGGCGTGGATTACCGGAGACGGGGTCCTGCACGTGTCGCTGGAGCAGCGCGATCCCGTACTTCGCTTTTATGACGGCCGTGACGGATTCTATACCGACTCCGAAGGAGTTATATTTCCGTTGTTGCCCCGGCACCAGGCTGCCGTACCCGTGGTATACGGGAAAAGGCCGTCCGCGGAGGAATGGCCGCTGTCCGTAGTCCATACGGTAACTTATCTCCGCGATAAAGGAGTAGCCGCAGATTCCCTCGAGTGCAACTCCCGCGGCGAGCTTACGCTTATCGGCGGGAAGGGTGAGAATATCCTGCTCGGGCGGCCGGGAAGGATCGAGGAGCAGTATCCTCTGCTGGAGTGCTATTATGAGCGAATCGTCCCCTCCTCACACGAATACCGCAGCATCAACCTGAAATACCGCAAACAGATTATCTGCCGGGACTAGTCCAGCCAGCGGGTGTGGAAGAATTCACCGCGTGGACGGTCTGTACGCTCGTAAGTATGGGCGCCAAAATAGTCCCGCTGAGCCTGTAGAAGGTTTGATGGCAGGTTTTCACAACGATAACCGTCGTAATAGCTTAATCCTGCGCCAAGTGACGGTACGGGAATCCCATTTAGAACTGCCGCTGAGACCACCCTGCGCCACGAATCCTGCCCCTGGGCAAGCTTATCGCGGAAATAAGGGGCAACCATAAGGTTTTTCAAATCTGGCTGCTCGTCCCACGCTTCCTTGATATGTCCAAGGAACACACTGCGTATAATGCAGCCACCCCGCCATAATAATGCTATCTTACCGGGATCCAATTCCCATCCGTACTCTTCCGATGCGGCGCTTATCAGGCTGAATCCCTGTGCATAGGAAACAATTTTAGCACACAAAAGTGCCTTGCGCAAGTCCTCCAGGAAAATGCTCCTGTCCATAGCTTCGGTCTTCGCTTGAGGTCCGGCAAGCAGTTTCGAGGCTGCGATGCGCTCGTCCTTAAGAGCAGACAGGCAGCGGGCAAAGACCGACTCCCCTATCAGGGAAAGCGGCTCTCCGGCATCCAAAGCAGCCTGTACAGTCCACTTTCCAGTACCCTTCTGACCGGCCGTATCCAATATAGTGTCAAGCACGTATCGGCCGTCGTTGTCCCTCTTTCCGAGTATATCGGCCGTAATAGAGATAAGGTAACTGTCCAGTTCTCCCCTGTTCCATTCGGCAAATACTTCCTGCATTTGGGAATTAGACATTCCAAGCACGGAACGCATTATGTGGTAACACTCGCATATCAGCTGGATATCCCCGTACTCTATGCCATTGTGCACCATTTTTACAAAGTGGCCCGCCCCGCCGCGTCCCACCCAGTCGCAACAAGGGGTACCGTCAGCCGTCTTTGCCGCTATCGACTGGAATATCGGCCTTACATATTGCCAGGCTTCCCGGGAGCCGCCGGGCATCATTGACGGGCCTTTCAAGGCACCTTCCTCTCCGCCGGAAACCCCGGTGCCGACATACAGGAGACCGCGTGCTTCTAGTTCAGCCGTACGCCTCTGCGTATCGTGGAAATCAGAATTACCTCCATCGATTATGATATCGCCCTTTTCAAGGAAGGGGCACAACTGTCCTATAACTTCATCCACCGCCTTTCCGGCAGTCACCATCAGGAAGACCTTGCGCGGTGCCTTCAGCGACGCACAAAGTTCATCGTAGGAATACGTTCCGCAGAAGTTCCTGCCCGCCGCATCACCATCCATGAATTGTGTGGTGATTTCAGGAATGTAATTGAAAACACTTACACGGAATCCCCTGCTTTCCATGTTGAGGGCAAGACTCCTGCCCATCACCCCCAGGCCTACCAGGCCGATATCAGACAATTCTTTCATCTTTTCACCCTCGCATTTCCATTCCATATACTCCAAACCTGCTCCTCGTCGGCAGGAAGAGCATAATCAGTAAGGAAGGTTGTTGCCAGTGCACCTGCAGCCCATCCGAACTGGGCGCAACGTTCCCTGTCCCAGCCTTTCAGGCGTCCATACAACAGCCCGCCCGTAAAGCCGTCACCTCCGCCAATCCTGTCAAGCACCCGGATTTCCCTGGGCTCAATTATAGTAGATCCATCCCGGTCAAAGACAATGGCGCCCCAGAGGTGGGAATTTGTGTCACGCACTTCACGAAGCGTAGTGGCAAGGATTTCCGCACGCGGGAAGCGCTCCCTTACACGCAAGGCCATCTCACTGAAGGACTGCGCCTTAGCTTTCAAATCCCTTCCTCCGGCAGCTGGTCCTTCAATACCCAGGCTCAGTTGAAAATCCTCCTCGTTGCCTATCAGAATATCGGCAGCCGACGCAATCTCAGTAAAGAGCTTCCTGTATTCCCGTTCATGACCTTCCCAAAATGAAGCGCGATAGTTAAGGTCAAAGCTGACGGTAGTGCCGCACTTGCGGGCATAGTCCGTAAGCGCAAGGCAGAAATCTGGAGCGATAGCGGCAATAAGGCCACTCAGGTGCATTATGCGCACACCCTCCCCTTCGAAAATTCGTTGCAAGTCAAAATCGTCTGCACGAAGCAGCCGCCCTACCTCTCCGGCACGGTCATTCCATACACGCGGGCCCCTGGGGCCACTTCCACTGTCGGCAATATTTATCTGGTGACGAAGCCCCCAAGGGCCTCCCTGCTCCATTTCCGGCCCCTCTACATCCATTCCCCGGCTGCGAAGGTTGGATTTTATATATGCAGCAAACGGATGTCCCTTGACAAAGGCACTGAGCACCTTGACCCTCATCCCAAGTGCCGAAGCGATACTCGCCGCATTGGTCTCGGCGCTGGTAGCCTGAAGTGAGAGGAGGCCGCCGGTATGCACCGGCTGTCCATCCTGCGGGGCAAGGCGCAAGCCCATGCTTGTGGGCACTAAAAGCGCATATTTACAAGTTTGGATTGCCATATTTGTTTAAAAAGAAGTCACTACGCAAATTTAGTGAAAAATGAGTGAAGATACTTCGGATTGTGCCAGTTTTTTCCGCCCCTGAAATATACAACTGTTCTAGTTCAACCGCAGGCAGGGACTACAGACCACTACCCCGGAGTGGCGGATAAAAATTCCGGGCACCCAGAAGGCGCCCGGAACTTTCATCTGCAATCTACAGCGCCTGCACCTGCTCTGGCGTCAGGCCGGTGTACTTCGAAACAAGTGCGGGAGAAAGTCCGTCAGCCTTCAGATTCCGGGCAATCTCATTAGTTCTGGCGGAAGCCCCTTCTGCTCTCCCTTCTGACAGGCCTATTTCGCGCCCCTCTGCGCGTCCTTCCGCCAGACCCTCTTCCCTGGCGTACTCCTTGATTCCGTTTACGTCAAGCCAGTTAAACATCTTTTCTTCGTATTCAAATTGTTGTTCTACACTC